>Ga0075163_10002602_pt1 | contig 24239 bp, 20 predicted proteins | sample JI1023141ADNA_FD_71478 | JGI IMG/M metagenome (GOLD analysis project Ga0075163, IMG submission 71478) | Wastewater effluent complex algal communities from Wisconsin, to seasonally profile nutrient transformation and Carbon sequestration -... | ecosystem: Engineered > WWTP > Effluent > Algae... | reverse complement strand
CCTGACCCTCCAAACCCGTCGCTTCCCGCAGGCGCTGCATTGCTTCGGGTGTATAGGTGCTACCCAGAAGAAGATTGCAGCTTGCAATTGCTTTTTCCAATGGCGTTTCCGGTGCAAAATCACGTAATGAACGATGCTGCGCGGCTTTAATGCGAAACTCCGTGCGGACAAACTGCTGTGGGTTTCGGAAAGCAGATGTAATCGTCTCTGCGCCGTGTGGCTGGCTCTCAAGAGATTGCGTTACGATGGCATTAGCAGATGCGCCGTCCATGGTGTCATTCCATCCCGCAAAAACGATGTAGTGCAGCGTGAAGGGCGGCAAATGCAGCTCCAGGACCCGCTCATTCGGGAGTAATACTGCTGATTGCAACGTCCGCCCAATAAGCTCAGGAAAAAGGTCGAGCGTATTCTTCCGAGCACGATGAAATTCTGACCGCAGGAAAATTGCACCGTGACGGCTATCCAAATGTGCCTCCAGCACACGTGTTTCGCGTCCGCTTTCAAAAACGCAATGCAGCGTATTGCGCTCCTGCGTAAAACACTCCGTCAAAAACATTCCCGCAGAATTCTGCAAGTCGCGGGCAATATGGCTCAGAGTGTAGTAGTGAAGAGGCATTGGTGAGTAAGTACAATCAAGGGGTGAATAAGAACGAAACAGAATTGGATAAATACGCATCGTGGAAAACTTCGCTAGTCCTCATGCGGTGGCGAGGCACCATCCACAAGTCCATATTCGCGGAGCTTCCGATAAAGCGTCCTCTCACTAATACCAAGTGCATCGGCAGCCTGACGGCGGTTGCCATCAAAACGTCCCAGTGCTGCCCCAATAAGGCGCTTCTCAACTTCGTGCATCGTGAGCGGGCTTTCTTCGAGCGCCGCAGACTGATACGGTGGTTCCTCCGGCGCATCCTGCGTATCGCGCACGGGCGTAACGGACGAGACCCTGACAGGCGAAATTTCATGTCCGTCGGAATCGCGCTTTTGCGTAAAGACTGCGTCTCTCAAGTCAGCAACTTCACCGCGCAAGAGTGCTACTTCTCGCACTAAATCTACGAGTGCTTTGTACATCAATTCGCGCTCAAGCTGCTCCGGCGTTTTGGCAGGAATCCGCATGAGCGATGACTGTGCGAGGACTTTGTTATTATATTCCGTGCCGTCATATCCCGCACGGTCATACCGCTCACCAGCCATAAACGGTAGCATCCTCAGCACGGTGTCCTGAAAACCATTACCCTGAAAACTATTGTCTGGCACAAAAGGGGCAGATGGTGGAAGCGTTCTTGAAGGCGCGAGGAGCGTTTGCGGCATTGGCGCTTGATACTCAGCATTGCCGATACTCACAGGCGACTTGAGCGCACGAGGCATATACGGGCGCAGGGTGTCAAGTGTGATTTCACGACCCTTTTCGAGCGTGACGACAGTTTCAATCAGATTCCGTAGTTCGCGCACATTACCCGCCCATGGCAGATTTTTCAAGACGTGAAGCGCTTCAGCACTCATTCCCTTGTACTCGACGCCGATTTTCTGCGTTGTGCGTCGGGCAAAGTATTCGACAAGCTCAGGAATATCGTCGGGATGTTCGCGTAGGGGGGGGATTTCAATTTGTACAGCATTCAATCGGTAAAAGAGGTCTTGGCGAAACGTCCCGCGAGCAACCTCTTCTTCCAGACGACGATTGGTAGCGGCAATAATACGCACATCGGAGCGAATCACATCCGGCGAACCTAAGCGCGAGAATTCGCCTGTTTCCAAGACACGCAAAAGTTTTACTTGCGTTCCAAGTGGCATTTCGCCTAATTCATCCAGAAAAATCGTACCCTTATCCGCCGCTTCAAAAAAGCCTTTGCGCTGCTCGGCTGCACCGGTGTACGCACCTTTTTCGCTCCCAAAAAGTTCTGATTCCAAGAGCGTTTCGGGAATAGCACCGCAATTTAGGCTTATCATGCGCTCTCTGCGGCGTTTGCTGAGGTTGTGGACAGCGCGGGCGAAAACTTCTTTTCCCGTGCCGGACTCGCCCGTAATAAGCACACAAAGGTCAGTCGGCGCGACTTGCAGCACACGCTCGGTTACTTCGTGCATCTGAGCCGAAGAACCAATAATACCGGTTATATGTTGGGGCTGCGTGTTCACTCTATGACGTGCTTCTAGTGCGAGATTGACTGTCTGTGCTGTACTTTGGTTTATTCTTCTATCATCACCCGAATATACGCATCGGTGCGTGGAAAAGCATACGTTTTTTTGTCAAAATGTTGCGTATCGGGACTGCTTGCTCTAGGAACGGAAGAAAGCCTATTATTCGCGGGGACTACCACATACACTGAGGATGTTTTCAGTGCCGCCGCAAGATTTTGTGCCAATGCCCTTACGTGTGTAAGCATCGTCGTATCGTCAGCAAAAGGCACTTCACCATAAACTGTACAGTTCTTGAGAGCTATTTTCGTACGAACTTTACGCCGTACTACTTCGTCAATCACATACTCGCGCAGTCGCAGAGCCTCCGGTGCCAGCGCAAGTCGCCCGGTCGCACTGTCGCTTACCACTACCCGCATTGACACCAGTATCCAGCGTCCGGGCTGTCGCGGCATTGGCGTTGTGGATTGATAGGGCGAGGCAGCATCAAGATTTTCTACGGTAATTCGCGCAATGTCCGTCGTCACCCGTTGCCCCTCGTTATCAGCAACTGTCATCCAGACTGCCAACGTGTCTCCAATGAGTGTACCGATGCTGCTTTGAGAAGATGGTGCAAAAAGCAATGTTTGTGCATCCCAGTCAAGCGGCTTTGCGTCCGAAGCAATGATAGCCAGCAATGGCGCATCAGGACTGCGTTCTGAACCAATAGCTATGGAGCGCTCACGAACGCCAATTTCACTCGAAATCGTCGGCAAAAAGCGCACAAGTGGCATCCGTACTGCGTTCACCGTATCATACTTTTCGTTAAGTACAAATGCACCCGACGTTGTTCCCTCAGCCGTGAGCGACCGAATAATCATTGGCTTTTCCACAAGCCGTGCTGCCTGCTTCGTCTCGGAAGCACGCGCAGCACCAAGCGCAGGAATAAATCGCACGTCAAGGTTTGCCACCAAAAACGGCTTGGGCTTGGGAACGTCGTGAATATAGGATTCGGCAATCGTTATCTGCTTCCCGCTTGGGATGGCAATACTTTGTGTGGTCTTTCTCGCCACGCGGACTGTATCGGATAGATTCCATGCCACCACCTGTGTCGTCGTATCGCGCTGGAATACCGTATCTAGGCGCATCGGTAACAATATGGGTAACTCTTGTGCAGACGAGGCATCGTCTTTGGTAAGCGGAGAAGAATGCGCCGCAGTGGTTTGGTTTGCTGTATTGATTTGTAACGTAGGCGGAACGGCACTTTCCGAGACAGCTGGGGTGACGCTTTTAGGAGAAATACTTTGCGGCAATGGTTCGGCTGCTTTCGCAGGAGGAAACGACAGGACGATACCGAGATTAAAGCGGATGGAAGCCAGATTCCATGATGTGTTTTCCGGCATAGAACCGCGAAACGGCTGAAAAAGAGGTTGTACCTGAATTTCCGGCATGAAACGCACCCGATTCACCGTAAGCAAGGTGCCCACCGACAGCGTAGGCGACCACGAAAATCCTACACGAGCAGGAGGCGGAAGGCGAAGCGCTGTGTCTATGCGTTGGGAAAAATTATTGATAAACGCGGCGGGATTGGCAATATCAAAGCGGTACCGCAGCGCAGTTTGCAAAGGTACATCAAAACGCGACCCCAGACTGATGAAAAACATCTCGCCCAAAAACAAGCGTACAAGCGGCGTAAACGAAAGCAAATTGATATTGGCAGTGAGTGTGTTCTGAATGACGACTGGCACAGGCTGATAGCGACTGGCTTGCGGGTTCCAAACGCTAAGAATACTATTCTCTTCACCAATAGTCGTCGAAACAGATTGCCCGTATTCACCACGAAGAGCAAGTTCCCATGAGGGATTCAGGCGATAAGCAGCCTCTATGCCACCTTCAAAAGCAGTACCATTATGCACATCCAATACTGCCGGGAAGCGCGGTATGTCTTGCACGGCAGCAAGCCGCCCCGTTGGGAACTGTCTGGAAATGCCGACAACAAGCCCTATCTGAAACGGCGCCAAGGCAGTTTGCGCGTATCCCTCGGCAGCACAGAACTGACAGGCAATGACAATCAAACTAATGAGATAGCGACGGTTGAGATAGTACAAGTGCTTCATAATCATTCAAAAACGACGAGCCGCGTTATTGAGTATGGTCCGTACGTGAAACGGGCAAAAAATGTACCGCGTAAATTAGTGCGTTGAAAGCGAACCGGCAGAGAGGACTTGCCCACAAAACCCATTGGAACAACATCGGTCAAGCCCAAGAGCGGTACATCGCGCCCTCCGGTGGAATAGAGCACAAGCGACGGCGACCCTAATTGCGGCGGAACCGGAAGTGAACCAATACCAAGCTCAATAACGCCGCCATTCTGCGGTACAGGATTTGGGGAAATGGTCATAGAAAGCTGCCCGATATTTGTATTGACAGTTCGCAATATCCCATTCCACCGTGCATCTTCGACATACAAACGCCCGCTTGTCGCTTGCACCGTCAATCCGGGCATACCCGCGGCAAACACTTGAAAAGGAATACCTCGCAGACCACCTCGGTCAATGGAAAGTTCTGTTGAATCCATATCTCCCAAGCAAACCAGCATCGGGATTTGCACCAGCACGTCGTTCTCCCGCAAGCGCCTATTTAGGCGCACAGTAATTGAACTTTGCATGAGATTATTTGCCAGATACAGAGTGTCGAAGAGCCGAGTGCCCACAGGAATAAGTATGGTAGGATTAAATCGAAAAGTGAAAATACAGCTATCCACAATGACCTGCTGCGCAGCCGCACTAACACGCCGCACTGAAACAGGCACAAGTATAGTGTCACCGATTTTTGCGTTCATATTAGGCGTATATGCCTCTATCGCAAAGCCCGGCAACTGTGCCTTTACGCCGAGCGGCACCAATGCTTCAAGCATCAGTACAAAAGCGGCGACGAAAGCCAGTTTACAAGAATGGAGCATTACAGATAGCTGTATTGGAGTTTGAAATCAGGGCAATGGTACAACTTACAATTCTCTGCGCAATCTCGCGGGTGGAATTTCCATCAAATCGCGATATTTCGCCACAGTCCGTCGGGCAATCGAAAAGCCGATTTTGGCAAGTTCCTGCACGAGTTTGTCGTCGCTGAGGGGCTTGTCTTTCGGTTCTGCTTGTATAATTTCTTTCAATTTATCCTTGATGACGCGGGTCGAAATTTCGTTGTCCGTATCGCCATCTTCGCCCGAATAGCTGCCGTTGCTACTTTCCACCGGAGCAACGCCAAGCGCACCACCAACAATCGGGTCTTTGGGCATGGGCAAGCCTTCGCTGAAGAAATAGCGGAGTTCGTACACGCCGTAATCAGTCTGAGCGTATTTGTTATTCACCACGCGGCAAACGGTGGAAATATCCACGCCTGTATCCTCGGCAATATCCTTGTAAATCAGCGGTCTGATATAGTTTTTGCCACGCAGGAAAAATTCTCGCTGACGGAATACTATCGCCGTCATTACGCGAATCATCGTGTGGCGGCGCTGCTTGAGTGCCAGAATAAGAAATTTCGCGTCGTCATATTTTTGCTTGAGAAATTGACGAGTGTCCTTGTTCATTCGCTGGCTCTTCATGCCGCGCTGCGTTACTTCGCGGACTTGATTTTTCATCTGCTCATACATCTTGTTCACGTGGACTGTGGGAACGCGCGTGTCGTTGAGTTGAATGAAAAAATCGTTTTTTTCTTCATCGAAACTAATCAGGAAGTCAGGAATAATCGAACTTGTGCCGCCGCCGGTCGAAAACCCGCCCGGCTTCGGGTTCAGCGAGCGAATAGCTTTTATCGCCTCTCGCAAATAAACATCGCTCACCTTGAGTTCGCGCATGATAACCTCGTAATGCTTCATGCGGAACGGCTCATATGCTTTCTCCAGCACCATCTTTGCGAGCTGCTGCGCCGCATTCAACTTCGGCAGGGCGTACAACTGCGCCAGCAGACATTCGCGCAAGTCCCGCGCACCAATTCCTGGCGGGTCGAGGGTTTGAATTTCAAAAAGAATTTCCTCCACCATATCCACATTTACGGGCTGAAGGACAACTGGGGGCTGTGCAATTGTTTGAGCGAGGGCAGGCACGGCAGGTTTCTTCTTTACGGGCGAAAGGTCTATGGACTCGAAATCATCACCGTCAACATCATCATCACCGTCGTCATATATGCTGTAGGCATCTCTATAATCACGCTTGTAGCCGTTTGTGGAGGCTTTGCTATTGCTCGCTTCATGCTGACGCACTTCGTTGAGCGCATCAATTTTTTCATTCACCGCAATCGCTATTTCCGTCAGGTCACGATACAAATATCCCGACGGTTCAATACTTCCCAAGATTTCTTCGGTAATAATCTGCTCTTCTTCGGTGAGATTAAGCATACGAAGCTGGTCTTCAATTTCGTCAAGCACAGAGCGTGATTCGGGCATCGGAAAACCCTCGCCGTCCTCATCGTCGCTATTGTACTTCGCCGTGCTACCTTCATCTTCAATAAAATCTACCCATGTTTGCTCTTCGTCGTTCACCCCGTTTTCAGGATTGAACACTTCAAAATCGTCATCCTCACGCGAGATGCGCTCTTCTTCGCGGTCGTCGGCATCGCTATCGCTGGGGGCATCTTCGGCAATCGTTTCGACGGGACTCAGTTCGGTATCATCGCCAAAGTCTGACTCCAAGCTACCTTCTTCGAGCATGGGATTCATTTCCAACTCTTGCGAGATATGCTGTTCAAGCTGTAAGCCCGTGAGTTGTAAAAGTTTAAGATATTGTACTTGCTGGGGCGTGAGTTTTGTCTCTAAGCCCAATTCAAGTCCTAATCCGAGACCTATCATAATTATTGACGCTTTCTCATTATGCTAAAAAAACGATAGTTGCTTATGTGAAAGTAGTGCAGGACGGGTAGCGGGCAAATATGGAACGGATTTTGCATAGACATATCGCTCAATTACGAAAATGCAAAAAAAACACATAAAAGCCAAGCAAAAACCGCTACCAACAAATAATTGGAACGGATTTTGCTTGGCATTTTTTTGGGCGGTCATTATCGGAACAACAGAATAAATTCCCTACCGCACCACCACTATTCTTCCCACACTACTCACACCATCCACCATAAGGCGGTACGCATACACGCCCGTCGGCAGATGCCGTGTGTCTATGCGTATGCGCTGCTCTCCTGCGCTCATGGTTGCGCTTTCGCTACGCCATACCTCTGTGCCGAAGGTGGAGTAGAGCGTTACGGCTGCTTGTGCTGCGCGGGGGAGCGTGAGAGCGAGGTCGGTGTAGTCGTTGCTGGGGTTGGGAAACGTAGATACAACAGCGCTTTCAGACGGATTGGAAACAGAAGTACCTGTCAATGCTGCCTGATAAATACCTTCGCTGGTTGCAGCAAAAATGGTATTGTCAAATACTTTTATATCTACTATTGTAACCCCACCCGGTAAGCCTAAATTCGTCTTTTGCCATGTTACACCATTGTCGCGGGAGTAGCGCGTAAAAGTGTAATCACTATAATATGGCTCAGGACTGGCTTGGACAAGGATATTTCCTAGAACTGTAGATTTTGCTTTTTGGTATTGAGCGGTAGCAGTATTCGCGCTCCACGTAATACCATTATCCGAAGAACTGAAAATATCGGAACTAAAATCTGCAAATATGAGATTCGCAGCGGAGTCAAAAGCAAGATTGCGTATTTGTTCGTCCTTCTTTCCAAACTGCTTCAAAAGTTGCCATGTTCTACCAGTGTCGGACGATTGAAATATGGTATCAACAGAACATGCAAACATTTTTCCGTTAAAATACCGCAGAATAGACGGATAGCCACGTAGGATCAGAAAACCCGGCTTTTGCTCTGTCCATGTAACTGCCCCGTCGTTTGAGCGGAAAAGTCTTCCAAAGGAGGTCGCAAATAAGTTGTTGCCAACAGCCAAATAATTATATGCACCTTCATCAAAGCCGATAAACATAGATGATGGCAGCACACGTTCCCATTTGGCTTGGGGATTGGGCTTAGTGAAAATCCGTCCGCCGTAGGTCGTGGCAAAGAGCCTCTTGTTAGCAGTTTGATGAACACTATTGGTGTAGAAGGCAGGAATACTATCGTTTAGAGCCTCCCATGTATCGCCTTTATTTCGGGAGCGCCACAGTCCGGCATTGATATACGTTGCTAATGGTGCAGCCACATCAACAGGCAAATAGTATAGGTCATTACCAATAGCAACTAATTTCTGGGGAACTTTGTAAGGGAGCGATGAAAGAGGCACAGAGCGCCATGTTTTACCCTTATCATCTGAGCGCATTAGTACTCCCTCTAGCCCCAAGCGTCTATTGGAAAGATCATCGGTGAATTGTTGTGGCAGGTCATCTTCTTTGTAATAGACGGGAATAACCGATGCAATGAGTGTTGTTCCTACCGTGACGAGATTATTCACAATACTTGGGTAGCGGCTTTGCTTGAGTGTGGGCATCCGAAAGTCGGTCATTCTCCATGTTCTGCCTGTATCATTGGAGACATACACAGCAGTATCGGCAGCTAGAAAAACAGTTGTGTCTATTTGGCAGAGCGAGTGAATCGTTTGTATCTCTGGATTTCCAAGATTAATATCCGATGGATATGTTGGTAAACCTACTGTGGCAGTTGTCCATGTTTCTGCTTTATCGTGAGAGCGAGCAAAACCTGTTATACCTTTGGCAACAAGAACAGTCCGACCCAATTGGAGCATGGAGGGGGAAAACCACGGATGTCTATAAAATGAAGTCCAGATTTTGCTTATTGCTGCATCTGTAACTTGCTGCCATGTCGCACCATTGTCACGCGAGAGATGAGTTGAGGATCTAAACCCAGCACCAATATCCAAAACAGTGGAGGTAATAACAAATTCTCCTGCTGCCGCCAAAAAAAGAATCGTGTTGTAATCTACGGTGGCGAATGTAACAGGCAACCACGTTTGTCCTTGATTGATTGAGCGATAAAGTTTAGAAGCAAGACGGCTTCCTTCCCCAGTATTAAAACCAACAGCAGCAATTTGTGATTGTGAAGTCTGAACAATCTGACGCGCAGAATTTTCGAGATACTTTAACCCCACGCCATCACTGGACGGATTCCACGTTGCTCCTTGGTTCGTTGAGCGTAGCATTCGAGCCGTGCCCGTACCAATAAGTAAAAAAGAATCATTCCCCGCAATGGACGTAATATCACCACCAAAGGGACCTGTCTTTTGCCACTGAAATATCGGCTCTTGGGCGTTTCCTGTGGAGACAAATGCCACGAAGAAAAGAAAAATGATTGTTGTACGCATGGTAGAGAGTCCTTTTAGATTTAGCCGGAAAGGTATTTTTGCTTTATAATCTCAGTCACGCACAGAAGCACTACTAAAATAAGTAGCACGAAGCGACTTCAGCCGGTTTGCTGTATCTTCTTTGCCAAGTCTCAGAACGCACAATTTTTATCCTTGCCTTTCGTGAAGCACGTCCCCCGAAAATGGTATAGGCTAAGCGGAGGAGCATCACAAAAACTTTTTGCGTTCTTGCAAAAAGCGCTGTAACTCTTTCAAGAGTGTAAGCGGCGTAGAAAGGGTAATCGTGGAGTGTCCACCCGTGCGGTCAATCAGTGGCACAGGAATTTCGGTATAGCGTACTTTGCGCTGAGTGAGCCAATACAGCGTTTCGGCATCAATAAACCAACCATTGGAAATAAGCGGCAAGGACTGAATCACTTCGCGCTTGAAGACTTTGAAGGCAGAATTGACGTGCTTTACACGCAGTCCCAGCACAGTTTTCACCAGCGTATTATAGACGACCGATTGTATCTTGCGGAAAAAACTTTTGCGCGTATCTTCCGAGCGATAACTCAAAATGCAATCGTAGTGCGGGAATAGTTTTTGCGCCTCCACGATAGATTCCAACGGGAACGGTGTATCGGCAGTAACAAACCAGACCCAATCTTTGGTGGCTTCTTTATAGCCGCGCTTGAGCGCAGAGCCGAAGCCGTTTCGTCCGCCTTCGTGAATCACTCGCACCGAGGCAAGTTCTGTCGCCAAGTTGTCGCACAGCGCACCCGTGCCGTCTGTGCTGCCACTTTCGATAATGACCATTTCGTAATCAGTGAAATGCTGTGCTACAAAAGAATCAATCTGGCGAACAGCGTCGCCAAGAAGTTCGACTTCGTTGTACACCGGTACAATGATGGAAAGAGAAGGTGCGTTTATGCTCATGCCACACAGAAAAAATCAACAGATGAAAGAAGTTTTTTGGACAAAGAACACGAAAATACGGAAACTTGAGAACATAGCGTCAACGAATCGTTCTGAGTTGCTCCAAAAAACGTGAATGAGCGATAGCAAAATTACCGCTCACCTTCTCTCCTTGTGCTACGTTCCGCGTTACCACTGCTCCAAGCGTGATGAATGCTTTGTCGCCCACATCAAGTTCGTTGGAAATAATTGCACCGGGACCAATCCACACATCATCCCCAACAATCGTGCTTCCTAAAATAATTGCTCCCGCCGCCACTAAGCAGCGAGCGCCAACTTTCGCGCAATGCGCCACGTGAGCGCCATCGGCGAGTTTGGTGTCATCCCCAATAAGCGTATCGCCGCCGAAGATGTGTTTGTCAATCATGCAATGTGCTTGTAGTTCCACGCCTTCGCCAATGCGAACACCGCCCGCGTGGGCAACTTTCCCAATACTGTCCGGCAATCGCATAAATTGAAAACCATCGCCGCCAATAACCGTGCCGGCACGAATAATTGTGCCGTCGCCAATCGTCGTGTTTGCGCCAATGCGCACAAAATCTTCGATAACAACATTATCGCCAATAACAACATTATGCTCATCAATACTTGCCATTTTCCCAATCGTGCAGCCCTCGCCAATACTGGATTCGTTCGGGCGAGTGTAAAAATTGGTTTCGCTGGCAAGATAATTATGGAAAGCAAAAAAGTCCGCTCTAGGCGCATCTGAAACAGCAATGCCTTTGTCCGCAGGAAGAGATGCGGTTTTCAAGTATTCTTCCAGTGCGCTGCGTGTCGTCAACACTGAAGTAATGCGCTCTTCCGCAAGTGCACGTTCCAGATAACGCACTCCACCGCAGTAGGTGAGCGTGTTCGGGAGCAAATTGCGGACATCAAAGGTTAAAGCATGAAACGCCGCATTATGAACGGTTTCAATGCGGCTATTCCATGCTGAAAGTTCTGAAAGGTGCATGACACTATACCTCTTCGGGATTAATACCTAGCGCGCGAAGTTTTTCTGCTAATCGCTCCGCACGACTGCGCTCTTCAGTAGCAATGGCAAAGGCTTCTTCTGCGCGTTCCCGCTCATGTTCTGCACGTTCTCGCTCGTGTTCTGCGCGTTCCGCACCTGTCAGAAGCAAGCTCCCGTTTGGCGCTGTCCAGCGTAACCATGTGTCAGTCATACCGTTGTATGTACCTTCCCACAATGTGCAGCGAAGGTCTAAGCCTTGAAACGTCAGTTCTTCCGAACGATGATATTCGTTATTATCCAAAACAAACAGACGGAGGATGTCTTGACCATAATGCCCCGCGGGGTCGAACACAAGATAATTCCTAATGCCGATAAAAGCATAACGGTCGAGTTTGTCGTCCAATTCATTGCCGCGAACATTGGAGACAATTTCTACCACCAATTCCGGCAGTTTGCCATATTCCCATGTGAAATAGGCGCGGTTATGCTTTTCCCACGCATTTTGCGGGAAATGTACGCCTAGACTCACCATAAAATCCGGCACGACTGGCGGCATATGGAGACCGTAGAAGAGTCCGACATTAGAAAGCGCCACAAACGGTTTGTTCTTCGGCGGTTGCCATGAAGCGTGAAGAGCGTCCACCAACAAATGCTGTTGACGCTCAGAAAATGTATTGTCCAAAGGCTTGCCGTCCTCCGTTTCGATATGGCTAATGTCGAGTTCGTGGATAATTTCCGGGACGTAGCCATAATCGGCGACGCTTGCTTCCATTACACGTGGTTCTTCCATAAATGCCTCCAAATATTTATTTATACCCCGTAAAACTCACGAATTGCTTTAGCAACCGTTTCCATCGTTTTGACTTCCATTTCGGGATAAAATGGCAGCGCAATGATATGTTTGGAAAGATGTTCCGTTACGGGCAGCACAGGTGCACTGTCGCCAAATGCTGCGATGTAGCCTTTTTGCTTGGTTGTCGGCATGGGATAATAGACATTTGCCTGAATGCCACGTGCTTCAAGGAATTGCAAAAGTTCATCGCGGCGACCGCTCACAGTGGCGCTGTACACGTGCCATACGGATTCGATACCCTCGCGGACTGCTTGTGGCTTGATGTGTTCTTTCGGTAGCAAGTCGGCATAAATAGCGGCAAGCTCTTGACGGCGTTTGTTCATTGCGTCCAAGTGGCGTAGTTTCACGCGGAGAATAGCAGCTTGCAGTTCGTCCAAGCGAGTGTTGATGCCGTCGGTAACAAATTCATCTTTGCTAATCATGCCGTACATTCGGCGTTTTTTCATCAGGTCGGCAGCATCTTTGTCGTTTGTTGCCACCAAGCCGCCATCGCCGTAGGCACCAAGATTTTTGGTCGGGTAAAAGCTGAAAGCCGCGAAGTTCCCCATCGAGCCCGTCATCTTTCCACGAACCTTTGCACCGTGCGACTGTGCGCAATCCTCAACAATGTACATATCGTTACCAACAATATCCCGAATCTGCTCCACATCGACGGCATTACCAAACAAATGCACCGGAACGATAGCCTTGGTGCGCTCGGTGATTTTGCTGCGTAAGTGCTCCAGATTCATTAGAAATGTATCCGGCTCAAGGTCGAGAAAGATAGGTTTTGCGCCGATGTGACGGATAGCAGAAAAGGTAGGAATCGCTGTAAACGGTGTCGTAATAACCTCGTCGCCGCGCTCAATGCCACACATCCAGAGCGGCATCATCAGTGCATCCGTCCCACTATTCACGCCAACGCTGTGCTTTACGCCAACGTAGTCAGAAAATTCTTGTTCAAAAGCCGCGACATTTTCCGCCAGAACATATCTGCCGGACATGAGAACTTGCTGGATAGCAGCGTCAATTTCGCTTTTGTATGCTTCGTATTGGGGTACTAAATCGCAACGCCAAATCATTGTTGTTCCTCAAATGGTTAAAGGAAAATAATTGTATAATTCCAAAAAAAATGTCCGTGCTGCAAGACGCAATCTAACGCCGCAGCACAGACATTTCCAAATCATTCACGGGCAAACCCGCATTACTTCTTGTTTTCGGGGCGCAAACTGCGAACGGTTTTCCCCGCCTGCCACATTTCGGAATCACGCAATTCAGCAAGCTCTGCGTCCAATTTTTCACGGTAATCGGGCTGGCTGTTCGTCGCAATCGAACGCGCTGCTTCTTTGCCTGTCGCAACGCTTTCGTACAGGTCTTCCATCACTGGCGCAACGGCATCGCGGAATTTATTTTTCCAATCCAAAGCGCCACGCTGTGCGGTGGTAGAGCAGTTTGCATACATCCAGTCCATGCCGTTTTCTGCTACGAGCGGCATGAGACTTTGCGTCAGTTCTTCGACAGTTTCATTAAATGCTTCCGACGGCGTGTGTCCGCGCTTGCGAAGCACATTGTATTGCGCCTCGAAGATGCCCTGAATAGCGCCCATAAGCGTACCGCGCTCGCCCGTGAGGTCGGAATAGACTTCTTTTTTGAAATCTGTCTCGAATAAATAGCCCGAACCAACAGCAATGCCGAGTGCAATGGTGCGGTCTTTGGCGCGTCCTGTGGCATCTTGGAAAATTGCATAGCTTGAGTTCAAGCCACGCCCCGCCACAAACAAGCGACGAAGCGACGTGCCGGAGCCTTTGGGCGCAACCAAGATTACGTCCACATCATCCGGCGGAATAATGCCGGTCTGCTCTTTGTAGGTAATACCGAAGCCGTGCGAGAAATAGAGCGCTTTGCCCTTAGTTAGGTGTTTTTTGATGGTAGGCCACATCGCAATCTGCGCCGCATCGGAGAGTAAATAGCAGATAATCGTGCCTTTTTCTGCCGCTTCTTCGGGCGTGAAGAGCGTTTTGCCGGGCACAAAGCCATCTGCAACGGCTTTATCCCACGATTTTGAATTTTGGCGCTGCCCGACAATAACGTTAATGCCATTATCTTTTTGGTTGAGCGCCTGCCCGGGACCTTGTACGCCGTAGCCAATCACGGCGACGACTTCATCTTTCAAGATTTCTTGCGCTTTTGCAAGCGGAAATTCTTCGCGTGTTACGACATTTTCTTCCACGCCACCGAAATTAAGTTTTGCCATAAATACAATCTCTCTGAAGTTTTTGAAAAGAAAAGAATTAGTGAGTAATGTCTGTCAGTATCTGAAGTTACGCTTTTGTCTCGAAATTCCCCGCTTTCGCAGAAAGAGGGGTGTTTGATCGGGTAGCGAAAACGGGGTGTTTCTTCGTCGCACGGAGGCACTACCCCGTCAGTCTGCGCTTTGCTGGACTGCCACCCCTTCATAAATGAAGGGGAATTTTCTTAAAGCGTAACTTCAGTTAGTATCATCAACACATGAATTCCGTTATGATACGAAATTTCGTCCTCAATATAGAAATTTTTAAGAAACAGCAAACTTCCTATACACCGACTTCGTGCGCTTCTTCTGCCACGCGGGCTTCCACGTCGCGCAGGTATTGGTCGAGGTCGTTTGCCGAGCGCGTCATGGCTACTCTGCCGGACTTTGCAAATTCCAGCACGTGATATTCCTTCAGCGCATCAAGCAGCATAAAGACTTCAACGCGCCTGCCGACTTTTTCAATGATAATGTAATCATCGGTTGCCGTTTGAATATGCGCATCATATTTTTTTATCGTGTTCAAGAACGCTGTAAACAAGCCATTTTCAGCAATTTGCCGTGCATCCACTTTGTAGAGCGCAAGTTCCTGATACACGGTTTCTTCTTCCTCGTGCAGCGAGGCTTTAATAACTTCCACGAGTTTGTCAATTTGCTGCACGACCTTCACAGCACGTTCTTTGGTTGTGCGCGTAGTGATGGTGAAGCGGTGTACGCCCTCGACCTCACATTCGCTGGTGGTGAGCGATTCGATATTGATATGCCGCCGCGTAAAGATAATCGTGATGCGGTTCAGAAGTCCGATGCGGTTCTCGGTGAACGCGATGATAGTGAAGAGTTTTTTTTGCATGATATTCGTTGAGTTTTGTGATACAGTCTGTTGTATAGAAAATTCAATGTGTTACGTGGATAAGAAACTATCACTCCAAACGAATCTCCGCCACCGATGCTCCCGTCGGAACCATCGGGAAAACATTCTCTTCGCGTTCGACAACCACTTCCAAGAAGTATGGACCGTCGTGTGCCAGCATTTCATCAATCGCGCCGTCTAGTTCGCTTGGATGCTCAATTTTGCGTGCCTTTAAGCCAAAACCTTCAGTGATTTTGATAAAATCGGGGTTTTTCATTTCGACCGACGAATAACGACGGTCAAAGAAAAGCTGCTGCCATTGACGCACCATTCCTAAAAAGTTGTTGTTCAAAAGCACAATTTTCACGCCCGTATTTTCTTGAAAAATCGTTCCGAGTTCTTGCAAAGTCATTTGGAAACCGCCGTCGCCGATGATAGCAATAACTTCCTCATCAGGACGCGCAAATTTTGCGCCGATAGCCGCCGGAAGGGCAAAACCCATCGTTCCCAAGCCGCCGGAGGTAACGTTGTTGTCCTGTCCGCGATAGGCGTAATACCGTGATGTGACCATCTGATGCTGCCCCACGTCGGTCACAACAATAGCTTCCCCCTTGGTTTTGCGAGAAATACGCTCCACGACATTTGCCATCTTGATACTGTTTTCGGGCAACGCAAAATCTTTGACAATCACTTTTTCATGTTCGATTTTGTCCAATGCTTTGAACTCGCCTATCCATGCGTCGTGTGAGCGTTCTTGCACGTGCGGCATGAGTGCCAGCAGTGCTTCTTTCGCATCGGCATTGATAGCAACCTCGGCTTTGACGTTTTTGTTGATTTCGGACGGGTCAATTTCGATGTGGATGACGCGGGCTTGCTTGGCGTAGCGCGACAAATCACCCGTTACGCGGTCATCAAAGCGCATACCGACAGCGATGATAACATCTGCTTCGTTGGTCTTTACGTTGGGCGCATAATTGCCGTGCATCCCCAAGTAACCCACATAGAGCGGGTGGTCGCAGGGAAGTGCTGACAGCCCCATCAGTGTAGATGCGACCGGAATACCAGTTTTTTCCACAAAAGCCTTAAACTCTTCTTGTGCTTGCGAAAGCAAGATACCGTGCCCGGCGAGGATATACGGCTTTTTCGCGCTGTTGATGAGTGCTGCTGCGGCAATCACATCGTCGGGGCGCGATTTCGGGTACGGCGCATAACTCCGTATGCCTGTGCAGGGTGCGTAGGTGAAATCCAGCGTCTTAAATTGCGCGTCTTTCGTGATGTCCAGCAAGACCGGTCCCGGGCGACCGCTCCGTGCAATATAGAAGGCTTTAGCAAAAGCGGCGGGTATTTCTTCGGCTTTGGTGATTTGGTAATTCCACTTCGTAACAGGCATCGAAATCCCGATAACATCCGTTTCTTGGAAAGCATCTGTGCCAAGCAAGTGCGAGCCGACTTGCCCCGTAATGCACACAAGCGGTGTAGAATCGACCTGCGCATCCGCTATGCCGGTGATGAGATTTGTCGCCCCCGGACCCGATGTGGCAATACAAACTCCCACACGGTTGGAAACCCGTGCATAGCCTTGTGCCGCATGAACAGCACCTTGCTCATGGCGCACAAGAATATGGCGAAGGCGGTCTTGGTAATCGTAGAAAGCATCATAGACGGGCATAATTGCACCGCCCGGATAGCCAAAAATTGTGTCAACGCCTTCTTCGAGAAGCGAAGCGACGACAGCTTCTGCGCCGGTCATTGTGCGGGGCAGCGTTTTCATTTTATACGCCGCGTGGGGGGCTTGGGTGGACATAACGATTTCCTCTTCTGAAATAAATTGCCGAAATATTGGAATGATGTTTTCTGTGTTTGTCTGTGTTTATTCTCTGCGAACAGGTCTAAAACCGTGCTGTGTGCGTAGAGATGTGCTGGTTATTATAGCGGAGGATTTGCTTCCGCATCAAAAATCTGCATCCAAATCTCCGGTTTGGGAAGCGGCGTAAAACCAAACTGTGCGTATAAGCCATGCGCGTCGCGCGTTGCCAGCGACCAGCGCCGCAAGCCTTGCAAATCGGGATGCTCCATAATTGTCTGCATGAGCCATTTGCTCAGTCCTTTGCCGCGATGTTCTTCCAAAATATACACATCTGCAAGATAGGCGAACGTGGCATAATCGGTAATCACCCGCGCAAAACCTACTTGTTCGCCTGTTCCCGCGAACACGCCAAAATTCAACGAATGGCGCAGTGACTTCTCAACGGTAGCTTTCGTTCGCCCTTCCGCCCAATATGAGCGTGCGAGGTAGGTGTAGATTGCCTCCACGTCCATTTTGTGCAGGTCGGTGGAGATGGTGTAGTCGTTTGTTGGGTGTAACGTCATGATGTAAATAAAAATCAATGTTACTGCAAAAGTTGCGAAATCAAGGTAACGCTGAATATCGAAAGCAAAAACCAGCCAACTGCGCCTTCTAATACCGCCAAATACCGCGCCACGCCTCGCGCTTGTATCTCGCCATAGCCCAGCGTAACAAACGCATTGATGCTAAGTGCGAAGGCGTTCACAAAGCGCATCACCACGCCCCACGCGAGGAAGCCCAGCATATATGCGCCTATTGCCATGCTCGTCCAGAATTTGCGTCCTTGGGAAAGCTCCTGCCATCTGCCCGGAACAATATCGAACCGCTCCATAAGCCACGCACTTGCACTCAAATACGCCTTATTCAAGCCGTAGAGCGGTCTGCCAAGCCATGCGATAAACGCAGGAACATCTGTGCGCGAAACCTCCAGCGTGGTGCGGAAATTCTGCAAGTCGTCCAGAGCGCGTCGGCGCTTGTGTTCGTTGATGCTTGCAAGACGAGCATTCGTGGAGAAATAGCCAATGACTACATCGAACATTCGGAAGGAATTGGTGCGAGAAAGATTGTCCACCTCACTGGGAAACACGAGATACAGTGTGGCAAAGGCGATAATCACGTAGAACACATAAATCAAGCCTTTGGCAGCATTGGTGCCGTAATCCGAAAATACTTCCAGAAGCTGGTTTAGCCGCCAATCGAACCACGATTCCAACTGAGGACGCTGACGGTAGAGATAGCCCGCCCGCCGCGTGTGGATTTGCTTCATCTCCACGTAACAGGCGTTGTAAGATTCTTGGTCGCCGCGTGTTTTGTAGAGCGAGAGGAAGTCGGTGTAGATGGAGATGAGATTGTTATAGTTTCGTTCATCAGCGAGTTCGGTATCCGTGCGGGCGCGGTAGGTAATCGTATCTTTAACAAGTAATGCGTTCTTGCCCGCAATTTGCGACCAACTCAGAGATGTATTTTTATGAGGGAATTGAGATGCATAGAAATAAGCACCACTATCAATTTTGCAGCTATCAACAATGATTTCACGTTGAACTGTACTGTTAAATTCAATACCTTGACCAAATGTAACACTTCGCAGCAAAACATTTTTTAGTGTGTTTCTAATTAAACTAGCTCCACTAATCATATTGGATGCCTGTATTTCAACATCAGTAATCTCTGAATCTTCCAGTCGCAAATACTCAGAAGTACACCCCTTTACTACCAACGACTCTCCGAAAACACGAACACAGAACATAGCTGCAATTTTGCATCTATGGAATCGCAATGAATTTAACCCTTTGCCATTCAATAGGATGAAAGCCCCAAATGTACAATCTCGAAATTCCAGTAACCCTGAAATTGTATTTGAACTAAACTCATTTCCTGTAAATTTCATATTGCGAAAAATTGGTCGCCCATCAAAGCGAACATCGTTCAAATCTACTGATGCTTTAATCGTTTGAATCGGAATAGATGGTTCTGCTTGCCCTTGTGCTAATCTTTTCGTAGAAACTGGACGCATATTTAAGTCTGGCATAAATTCTCTATCAGTTTCAGGATTAGTTCGTAACTCCGCATTCTCCAACCGATACACCGCCGCCGTACACTCCACCATTTCCTTCACAAACTGCGCGTAGGACAGCACCCGCCGCGCCGTGCTGTCTTTTTGGGCAGCAGGGGCAGCCTGCGCTTTCGTGTGGAGCGGTGCGGCTGTAAGCACGAGAATGATGAGGGAAACGAGGTAGTGCATCATTTTTAAGTTTTTTTTGTTAAGAATGTGCTTGTATTTCGGTAACTGTTCCTTGCTGAACATTCTTCAAAGCGTCTTGCAATGCTGGTACGAGCGGCAAAATGTCCGGTAAACGGTTGCTATAAGCATCCAGCACAATGACGGCAAACGGCAGTAAATGGACGTTTTGCTGATACCGTAGATTCTTGTCAATCGTGATAAATACGTCTATTTGTGCGTCGCTCATGGTTTGAAGAAGTTTCCCGTTGGTGATTCCTGCCCAGCCCATTTCGCGCACTGTTGAGACATCGTATTCGCTGCAATACCGCTTCAAACCTTTGGGCAAACATTCATCCAGAACAATCTTCATGCAACGGTCTCCAGTAAGGAGAATTGCGCTTGCTCCAATACCGCAATCGCCATTTCGCGCGATACCGAAGGGAAATCACCTAAAAATACGTCCAATGAATCGCCTGCTTCAATGTGGTCGAAGAGCGTTTTGACGGGAACACGAGTGCCTTTGAAAACAGGCATTCCGCTGAGAATTTCGGGGGAAACCGTGATGAGATGTGTGGTTGTAAGCATATCATTGTGAAAAAAAACTAGAAAAATGACGCACCGAAGGGGGGATTGTACCATCAAAACTTATCCGTCACACAACCCTCGCTCGCCGACGACACCGTTTTTGCATATTTGTACAAATATCCACTGGTGGCTTTGAGCGGTGGAAGCGCCTGTGCTGCACGGCGTTTGGCGATTTCTGCATCGGAAAGTGCTACGTCTAAACGATTATTGACAGCATCAATCGTGATTTCGTCGCCGTCTTGTAGCAAGCCAATCAAGCCTCCGCGCTGCGCCTCTGGCGTGATGTGTCCCACCACAAAACCATGCGTTCCGCCCGAAAACCGCCCGTCGGTGATGAGCGCAACGTCGTTGCCCAAGCCCGCACCAATCACAAGCGATGTAGGCTTCAGCATTTCGGGCATTCCGGGCGCACCCGCGGGACCGATAAAGCGAATCACAATGACTTCGCCTTTCTGCACTTTACCCGCCATAATGCCAGCATTTGCTTCGTCTTCGCTGTTGAATACTCGCGCTTTACCGACGAATTTTTCGCCTTCTTTGCCCGTGATTTTCGCCACTGCGCCTTCGGTTGCTAAGTTGCCGTAGAGCATCTGCAAATGTCCCGTTGCTTTGATGGGATTCCTCATGGAGCGCAATACGTCTTGTTTCTCGTCCAGAAGCGGTACTGTGTAAAGGTTTTCGGCAATCGTCTTGCCCGTAACCGTCATACAATCGCCATGCAGGAAGCCATTTTCGAGCATAAATTTCATCACCGCAGGCGTACCGCCGACCGTGTGAACATCTTCCATGAGATATTTGCCGCTTGGCTTCAAATCCGCCAAGTAGGGCGTTTTGTCACTGATGCGCTGCACGTCCGCAAGCGTCCAGTCAATTTCAAATGTGCGGGCAATCGCCAAAAAGTGCAGCACGGCATTGGTCGAGCCGCCCATCACCATCACCATTGCAAGCGCGTTTTCAAGCGATTTTTTGGTAACAATATCGCGTGGCTTCAGGTCGAGTTTGAGGAGATTGTGCATTGCTGCAGCTACTTCCAAGCATTCATCACGCTTTTCGGGGCTGACGGCGGGATTTGAGGATGAACGCGGAAGGCTCATTCCAAGTGCTTCAATCGCAGATGACATCGTATTCGCGGTGTACATCCCGCCACACGCACCCGCGCCCGGACAGGCATTGCGGATAACGCCCTTAAAATCTTCATCGGAAATCGTTCCCGCCACGCGCTCGCCCAATGCTTCAAATGCCGAAACAATGTTGAGCTTTTGCCCTTTGTAATTGCCGGAAGCAATTGTGCCGCCATAGACCATGACGGACGGACGGTTCACTCGCCCCATTGCCATCAGCGCACCGGGCATATTTTTATCGCAGCCCACAATCGTTACCAAACCGTCATACGCCTGCGCGTTGGTGACAGTCTCAATGCTGTCCGCAATTACATCCCGTGAGGGCAGCGAATACCGCATTCCCTGCGTTCCCATGGACATCCCGTCGGACACACCAATCGTGTGAAAAATAAGCCCCAGAACTTCTTTGCTCAGTTCCGGCGTGGTAAAGCCTTTTTTCACGATAGCCGCAAGGTCATTCAGGTGCATATTGCAGGAATTTCCCTCGAATCCGGTGCTGACAATGCCGACTTGCGCTTTGTTCATGTCGTTGTCGGAAAAGCCGATAGCGTAGAGCATGGCTTGTGCGGCGGGTTGGGTATCGTCTTGCGTCAGGACGCGGCTGTATTTATTGAGCATGGTTTTGTAGGAAAGTGTTGAGTTTTGGATGTTGAATGCTAAAGTTGTATGCGTAAAAATTCATCCTTCATAATGCAAAAAGCCCTTTCTCACGGTCGGTAAGAAAGGGCTTTTGTAAAATTTGGGAATGCTCTTTTCTCACCGGAGTTGTATTTCCACGATGACCACAAATAGTACAATAATAATATATGCGGGTGAGAGTAGCATGACAGTACGATTGCTGAAGGAATGTTTTTGGAATAGTTGATATATCAATGTTTATCAACGCCCCAATAAGATACGGAGAATTTTTGCCAAAGTCAAGTGTTGAAATAATTCATGGCTGTTTCACAAGGCTACACCGTTGTTCGACCGTTTCGATGTATTGCTCCCAACAGCGTTCCAATGAAAAAATTCGTAACACTCTCGTTTTCTTAAAAACCGTGTCGTAGATTGGGTTTGCGATGATTATTCTTATCTCAAGATTGTGTGCTAATTCATGCAAATTTTTCGGACATTGGCTGTGTAGTCAAGGTTTTGTTATGGTTAGGGCAGGGGATGGCTAACGAAAAAGGTTTGGCGGAGTCTGGGGTACTTGAACAACATCAACTTGGATTCTATATCAAAGCCAAATAGAATTGCAAATGTGATGGCTTGTACTTCTGCTTCTTTTTTGCCAATATCTTGTTCTGTGCCTGCTGTCATTCAAATAGATCTAACATTTTCACTTGTTCGTTTTTCGTTTCGTGTCCATTCTTTTGCTTAATAAAATCAAGTCGGTAACCCACATCTATTGCCCCATTATTGTCAAGTCGGTCTAAAATCATTTTGTAGTATTCAGGGTGCAACTCACAACTTATAAAGTTTCGTTTCAAGTTTTTACAAAGTACAAGTTCACTACCGCTACCTCCAAATAAAATTAAACAGTCGTCATTCTCTTGTGTGCAAGATTTAATAAGCATTTCAACTAATGGTAAAGGAATTTGACACGAATGAAATGTTTTATCTTTGCTTACATTTTTTACAAGATCGAAGTAAAACCAACTATAAGGCATTCGCCCCAAATGCCCTGCTGCTACTCTGCCTTGTATTCGTTTGTCTGTTGGGTTTTGGTATGGTACAGCAACATTGTCTTTGTAAAAATTGTTGTCTTTACTTTTTGTCACGTGCAATATGCTTCTATGTGCAGTTGTAAATCGTCTTGGACTGTGTCCAACATTGGTATTGTAAACCCACACATAATCTTGCACATCAAACGCAATATCATCTAAGTATTTTACTCTCAAATGTGCATTTTGTTTTGGATAGTTTATCATAAATAAACTACCTGTTGACTTCAAAACTCTGTAACATTCTTTTGTTAGCTCAATATACCACTCAATATAATCGTTCCATTTAGTTGTATAGTTCTTACCTGCATAATTTATTCCTACATTATAATCAGGGTCTCCATAGACTAAATCTAAACTTTCATCTGGAAGTTGTCGTAAAACTTCTAAAATATCTTGGTTGAAAACCTTGTTTCTAAAATTCGCTATGCTCATAAAATTAGCCTTGATTGATTAATTTATATGAACAAGATTTGATAAACTTGATTGAAGTTATATCAAGTGGATTTGTGAATGTATATGCCCACAGTTTTATTGTGTCGTGAGTTTTTAATTTTTCACGAACCACATAAACGCAAAAAATGTCTTTAATTTTTCCTTTAAGTTCTGTCTTTTTGTTGGCGTTGTAGTAATACAAAAATGGGTGATAAATTTGATAGATACTAAAACTGTCTGGCTTCCCATTTTTGCCTTCAAATACACCTATTGTTCCTTGAAATTCGATTGTCAAGTCTACTTCAATTTGAATGTTCTTCATTTCAAGTTTAGCGTCTTTGCCAAAATTGTATTCAAAAGAAGTTTTTGTTCTGTGAGGGAAATATGTTTTAGGTCGTTTTGCTATATCTACATCTTCAAATTCGGTGTCTTGTCCAAATAAAAAGTGGTGTAATATTCTTTGATTATTTGCTACTGACAGTATGTTACTTTCACTTGAATTGTATTGGTTAAGAAGCGATTTTTTGTAATTCCAGTCCACAGTTTTTTGAATTTTCTCAAAGTCGTGGAATACTTTGTCAATTCCTTTGATAAATTTGTGAGAACCACTTCCAATGTGAATTATAGCATAGTCGTTTTTCACTAAAACATCAGGTAGTTTTGTTCTGTTGTCAAGTTTTGTAACATCAAAAGGGTTGCCGAAACCAATCTTTTTACAAACATCTTTTACCAAATTATTGTGAAATTCAAAATTGTTTTTCTTCCTACAAATTTTGAAAAGATCCTCAATTACTTGGTCTTTTTTGCTTTTTTTTTGTTTAGCCATTCTAAAATTTTGATAAATGATTGTTTAAAGTTAGCAAATAAATTTCAATATTTTCCCGTCTGCTAAATGACGTTGTTCGTTTATCAGCATAACTCGCAAATATACAAAATTCTACCACGTCTTTTACACGGCTAACTGAGGTGTACCCCATTCGTTGGACAGTAAAACCGTAAATTATCGATAATATTTTCACTGCCTCA
>Ga0075163_10002601_pt1 | contig 24242 bp, 26 predicted proteins | sample JI1023141ADNA_FD_71478 | JGI IMG/M metagenome (GOLD analysis project Ga0075163, IMG submission 71478) | Wastewater effluent complex algal communities from Wisconsin, to seasonally profile nutrient transformation and Carbon sequestration -... | ecosystem: Engineered > WWTP > Effluent > Algae... | reverse complement strand
CAGCCGATGGCAAAACATTGCTGAACGGTGCCGACATGGCAACAGTGATGGGTGCAGCGAAGAAGACGCCTTAAAGCAGATACCCCAGCAACCCGTTCAAGCGCTGCATACCAGCGGTGGTGGGTTTCAGGTCGTTGGCCGAGAGCGTAATCAGCCCCTCTTCCGAGAGCGCCTTCAGTTTGCGAGGGTCGAGGATCTGGTCAATCGATTTTCCGGATTCTGATTCCAGACGGGCGAACGGCACACCCTCGCGCAGACGCATCCCCATCATCAGGGATTCCATCCAGCGCTGCTCGGGTGTCACGGCTTCATGATCGTGACCGCCATGCCCCGATTCCATAACCCGCTCCATCCAGATTTCCGGGGCGCGATGCCCCCGGGTCGCGACCTTGCCGCTATCTAACGTCAGACGGCCATGCGCACCGGGTCCGATCCCGACATAATCGGTGTATCGCCAGTAGGTCAGATTGTGCCGTGACTCCTGCCCCGGCTTCGCATGATTGGAAATCTCGTACGCGGGCAGTCCGGCAGCCTCCAGAACGTTTTGGGTGATTTCATAGAATTCACCGCCAAGATCTTCTGATGGCATCATAAAATCACCGCGCGCAAACTGCGTATGGAAGGGCGTTCCCTCCTCAATCGTCAACTGATAGAGCGAAAGATGGCCAACGGATAAATCCACAGCTTCTTCAAGCTCTTGCGCCCAGTCACTCACCTTTTGCTGTGGGCGTGCGTACATCAGGTCGAAACTGAAGCGATCAAAGTTTTCTTTTGCCAATTCAATTGCCTGCATTGCCTCTTTACGGTTATGCTTGCGACCAAGGAAGCTAAGGTCTTCATCACGCAGGGATTGTACGCCAATCGACACGCGGTTCACACCCGCCTCACGGAAACCTTTGAACTTCGCTGCCTCGACCGAAGTCGGGTTGGCTTCCAGCGTCACTTCCATATCCGGATCACACGGCCAGACCTTTTTGATCTGGTCGATCACGGTCTTCACCGTCTCCGGCTCCATCAATGACGGGGTCCCGCCCCCGAAGAAAATTGAAGTCACGGTCCGTCCCGGCGTCAGCGCCGCATAGTGGCTAATTTCCCGAATATAGGCATCGCGCCACGCGGCATGATCGATAGTGTCGCGCACGTGAGAGTTAAAATCACAGTACGGGCACTTCGCGGCACAAAACGGCCAATGGACATAAATCCCGAACATCATACCTTTCCTGTCATCCCGACCGGAGCGCACCAGCGCGTAGCGGAGGGATCTTATCAAGTTTAAACCGGGTCCGATCCCTCGACTACGCTCGGGATGACAATTTATAGGAAACATCTTTCTATAAGAGCCACAAACGCGCGGCCGCGGTGGCTGATGGTTGATTTTTCATCTAGTGTCATTTCGGCAAATGTCCGGTCGCGTGCCTCGGGTACAAACATCGGATCATAACCATGTCCGCCCGCACCGCGCGTCGGCCAGACCAGCGTACCATTCACCCGGCCCTCGACATGTTCGGTGTGACCATCCGGCCACGCCAGCACAAGCACGCACACGAAATAAGCCGAGCGGTCCGGGTTATCACCCAATTCATCCTGAATTCGCTGCATGCCGACATGCGGGTTTTTGTCTGGCCCCAGCCAGTCGGCGGTATAAACCCCCGGCTGACCGCTCAGGCCGTTCACGCACAGGCCACTATCATCGGCCAGCACAGGCATGCCCGTCGCCCGTGCGGCGGCCAGCGCCTTGATCGTCGCGTTTTCAAGAAAAGTCGTGCCGGTCTCTTCCGGTTCCGGCAGGTTCAGATCGCCCGCGCTCGGGAATTCACGCACGTAATCACCGAGCAATGCCGCAATCTCCTGCACTTTGCCTTTGTTATGCGTGGCAATGATGAGTTTATCGCCGGAGAATTTACGCGCCACCGTCATGAATTACAGGCCCAGAACCTTCTTCTGTAACACTGTCAGTTCGGAGCAGCCCTTGCGCGCCAGATTGAGCATCTCAAGGAACATCGCTTCATCAAACGGATCGCGTTCCGCTGTGCCTTGCAGCTCAACGATTTTGCCAGCGCCCGTCAGTACGAAATTCGCATCGGTTTCAGCTTCGGAATCCTCGGCGTAATCCAGATCAAGAACCGGATTACCCTGCCAGATACCGCAGGAAATGGCTGAAACGCTGTCCTTGAACGGCAGCTCGGTCATCAGGCCCAGCGCCTTGACGTGTTCGAACGCTTTATAAAGCGCGATATAAGAGCCCGTAATTGATGCCGTGCGCGTACCGCCATCGGCCTGAATAACGTCACAGTCGATACGCACCTGACGCTCACCCATTTTCTCCATATCCACGACCGAACGCAGCGCGCGCCCGATCAGGCGCTGGATTTCCTGCGTGCGGCCCGACTGACGGCCTTTCGCGGCTTCGCGGTCAATACGCTGATGCGTGGAACGAGGCAGCATGCCGTATTCAGCGGTAATCCAGCCCTTACCGGTATTCTTCATCCAGCCCGGTACTTTCTCTTCCACGGTCGCGGTGCAAAGCACATGCGTATCGCCGAACTTCACCAGCGCCGAACCTTCAGCATGTTTGGCCACGCCGGTTTCGATACTGACGGCGCGGAGTTCTGACGGCGCACGGCCAGACGGGCGGGAAAACGGAACAAGGGCAGTCGCGGTATTGGTCAATTTAAATTCCTTTAGTTTAAAAGTTTTAAGGCTGGGCCGGACGGTGAATAACGGTGACGCGGTCACGGTTATACATGCCGGTTTCACCCGGTGTGTCGGTTGTCGTGATCACGCAGCATCCGCCCGTATCCAGAACCTCGTAACGGTGTCCGACGGTCAGGTTATAATGCTGCGATGTGCAACCCGTCGGCTTTGTCAGCAATTCCACAGTATCGCCGCGACGCGGCGTCAGCATGGGCGCGTTCATCGCTTATTCCTTGGTCAAAAGGTTAAATCGCCGCCACAGTGGCGGAATATGCCTTCATTGTCAAAATATTATGGCTTGGCAAAATTACCGACACGGCCCTATCCTGACGGGGAAAGGCCACACGCGTGACTTTATACATAATCATAAGAACCTTGCACATATTAAGCGCCACTATCCTGTTTGGTACAGGGATGGGGATCGCCTTTTTTATGTTTCAATCCCGCTTCACAGATAATCTGCATGAGAAATTTTACGCCGCCCGCAACACCGTGCTGGCCGATTACCTGTTCACCCTTCCCGCCGTCATCCTGCAACCCCTGACAGGCATCGCTCTCATTTATATGGTCGGGTATGACGCACATGATTTATGGCTGTCACTGACCTACGCCATCTACATCATCGCCGGGATTTGCTGGATTCCCGTTGTCTGGATACAAATTCAGCTTAAAAACATGATCCGCGATAGCCTTGCACAAGGCACAGAACTACCCGCCCGTTACCATCGCCTCTTCAAGGTATGGTTCCTGCTCGGCTGGCCTGCCTTTATCGGCCTTGTGATCGTATTTTTCCTGATGGTGTTGAAGCCGGTATGATAGACAGCGCGCCCACATTCAAAACCATCTTCGGTGATGACTGGGATAAATTACCCCCCGTCATGCATAAACACTACGCCAACCGTCCGTACAGCGACGATATCAGCGTGTGTGAAGGCACGCTGGATGTCATGTGCAAAGGACCGATCAAATGGATGGCACCGCTAATGATGATACTAGGGCAAGTGCCTGCCCATAATGAAAATAACGTCCCCGTGACAGTGCGTTTCCAAAGCGATACGTATTCCCGCGCCTTTCATTTCAAACGCACGTTCCAGTTCAAAAAGAGAAAGCCCTATGTCTTTCACTCACGTATGATACAGATCAAGAATAACGAGGTAATCGAAGTCATGCGTTTTGGCATTGGCTGGAAGATGCTGTATCTGTGGGACGGCCAAAAGGTCGTCCTGCAACATCGTGGTTACGCTCTCTGCCTCGGCAGCATGCTCATCCCTGTTCCGCTGGCGCTTTTTCTGGGCAAGGGATATGCCGAGGAAATCGCCGTCGGTGACGATACATTCGATATGATCACACACATCACCCACCCGCTATGGGGCCGGGTATATGAATACAAAGGTCAATTCAGAATGACCAAGGCCATTTGATGAAGCGCGTTCTGATCATCGGCGGTTACGGCAATTTCGGCAGCTTTATCGCCCGGCAGTTAGCTTGCGATCATCATATTCAGTTGATTATCGCGGGGCGTTCAAAAGACAAGGCCGAAGAGTTCGCATCTCATCTGACATCCATCAACCCTGTTGAGACAGCTTGCCTTGACATCAACGGCAACCTTGAAAAAACTTTGGGCAAGTTACAGCCTGATATTGTCATTCATACATCTGGCCCTTTTCAATCCCAAGGGTACGATGTCGCACAGGCATGCATCGCGCAAGGTTGCCATTATATCGACCTCGCGGATGGACGGGAATTCGTTGAAAACATTACGATCCTGAATAAAGTGGCTGTCGAGAAAAATGTTCTCGTTATCAGCGGGGCCAGTTCGGTCCCCTGCCTGACATCAGCCCTGATCGATCACTATAAAGACCAATTTCAAAATCTGCATACAGTTGACTACGGCATCACCACAGCGCAGAAAACCAATCGCGGAGTGGCAACAACGGCTGCCATCCTGAGCTACACCGGGAAGGCGTTTACGACTTTGATTGATGGCCGCATGACAAATATTTACGGCTGGCAGGGATTGCATCTGCGGAAATATCACGGTCTTGGGCATCGACTTCTGGGATATTGCAATATTCCTGATTTATCCCTATTCCCCAAACGATACCCGGATATAGAAACCATTCGCTTTTATGCTGGACTTGAAGTCCCGTTTATCCATATGGGTCTGTGGGGACTGTCATGGCTGGTTCGTATCGGGCTTATCCGCCATCTGGAACGGGCGGCCCCTGCCCTGCTGAGAATGGCACGACTGTTTGACGCGTTTGGCACATCAGACAGCGCCCTTCACATGGAACTTTCAGGCACAGGCTTTGATGGCGATGAAAAAACCATTTGCTTTGAGTTGATCGCCCGCAACGGTGACGGACCGTATATTCCCTGCATCCCCGCCATCTTGCTGGCACAACGGTTGGCAAAAGAAGAGCCACTTCATACTGGTGCATTTCCTTGTGTCGATTTTGTAACATTGAATGATTATCTGGCGGCTTTACAAGGGCTGGATATTACTTACCAGACCCGATAGCTGGAAAATATATTCAATTCTGCGGTAAACAGGCTATATTCCCCTTATGATTCATGATCTGAACGACCGCGCGCAGGCGATTTTACGATATGTCGTCGATACTTATATGGAGACGGGTGAGCCTGTGGGTTCCCGTACCATTTCGCGCCATCTTGAGATGATGCTGTCCCCGGCGACCATCCGGAATGTGATGTCGGATCTGGAGGCTAGCGGCTTGCTTTATGCGCCGCATACATCCGCCGGGCGCCTGCCCACGGCACAGGGGTTGCGCCTGTATGTCGATGGCCTGATGGAAATCGGCAATGTCACCCCGGAAGACCGGCGCGCGATCGAGGCCCAGTGCCATACCGCCGGCAGTTCGATGAACGCTGTGTTTGAACGCGCGACCAGCATGCTGTCGGGCCTGTCATCCGCCGCCAGCATGATCGTGGCACCCAAAACCAACAAACCACTGCGCCATATGCAGTTCGTGCGGCTGGACAGCGGTCGCGTGCTGACCGTGATGGTGTTGCAGGATAATACCGTTGAGAACCGGGTCATGGATATCCCGCCGGAAGTCAGCGATATGGCGCTTACCTCAGCGTCGAATTACATCAATGCCCATATCATTGGCAAAACGCTGGCGGAAGCCGAGCGCGATATCCGCCGCGAGATCGCCGAAAACAAGGCGCAACTGGATCAGGTGACCGCCGATCTGGTGCAGCGGGGCCTGTCCATGTCACCGTTAAACGATCATGACGGCGGCAATATCATCATCCGCGGCCAGTCGCGGTTGCTGGAGGATGTGAAGGCGATTGAAGACCTCGAACGGGCCCGCCAGTTGCTGGCCTCGCTTGAGGAACAGGAAACCATGACCCGGCTGCTGGCTGCGACCGAGAAAGCCGACGGGGTCCAGATTTATATCGGCACCGAAAACCCGATGTTCAGCCATTCCGGCTGGTCGATGGTCATTTCCCCCTATAAAACCCCGGAAAACCGGATTATCGGCGCGATCGGCGTGATCGGCCCGACCCGCCTGAATTACAAGCGGATTATCCCCCTGGTGGACTACACTTCCCGGGTCATGACCCGGATTCTGGAAGACTAACCCCCGGAATTACCGGAAGTTTCCCCTAGGCAAACCCTTGAGCAAACCCTCAGGCAAACCCCCGGGATATCTCGTTTTTTTGGGATTTACCTGCCCCCCCTTTTCCCGCTAGACTGACAACGGATATTCACATCTTCGTCCCGTTTCAGGAACAGGAAAGCCATGCGCCATAAAATCGCCCTCTGCACTCTTGCCGCCCTTACTCTGTGCTTCGGATTTTCCCCGTCACAGGCGCAAGTGCAAAATTCACCTTACGATTCCAGCGGCGAGCCTTTCACATCCAAATATTTCAAGCGCACGCCATGTTCCGTTTCGATGTCGTTGCAACGTCGTGACGATCTGCCCACGGGGTTTTTTGTCATGCATATAACCGCAGCAGAAGAAGTATCGAGCTGCGCCAAGTACGGCAAGATGGAGGATCATCTGGAATTCAAGGAGCAACTTCTGGATATCAGCATCGGCGATTACACGGTCGATATGCGTGACCTGCCGCAATATGCCCATTACCAATGCGATACAAAACCGCAACAGCCCTACACAGATATCGTCCTGAACAAGGATGTGCTGCGTGAAAAGAAGATTGAGCGTATGCGTTTTCGTATGGCGACCGGCACCGAAACCTACAATGTGAAGATCAACGATAACTCTATCCTTCTGACCCCGGAAATGGCGAAACCTGCCGCTTGCCTAAAATGCAAACCCGCCCAGGTTGCCAATTCATCCAACCCGCTTCGTTTCTGGTTCTACCCGGAAGGTACGGTGATCCTCAGCGCTGATAACGCAGGTAAAGACCTTGTCTTAAGCGAACAGATCAAGACGCTGGCCGAAAGCCGCGGACTGGTACCGCTGACATCCGTGATGCCGCACCATGTGCCGCCACGCAGTACCCAAGACGCCCTCTATTTCATCGACAAGAAAGGCGAGTTCAGCGAAGCCAAGGGCGAATTGCTGGACTATGTTCAGGTCGATACCATGAAATTCGGTCTTGAGGCTGACGAACCCGCCAAGAAAGATGTTGGCGTGTTCATTCGTAAACCGGGCCAGTTTGATTAACCGGCCCCCGACAAAAAGACTTCAAGAAGATTTCAAGAAGAGTTAAGAAAAGCAGCATGAACCAGCCAGAACATCAGGATGATCCCCTTCCGGCATCGTCGGACGAAACATCCACACCGCAGGCCGAGACAGCAGCCGCACCCGCACCCGAGGTTGGACCAACGCCGCTGGAACAGGCGCTGCTGCAGATTTCCGACCTGCAACAGCAATTGGCCGCAACACGCGATCAGGGTTTACGCGCCCTCGCCGAGGCTGACAACGCCCGCAAGCGCGCCCTGAAAGACCGCGAAGACGCCAGCAAGTACGCTGTTTCCAACTTCGCCCGCGATCTGCTGGACTACACCGATAACTTCAAACGCGCGATCGATTCCATCCCCGAAGATCTGAAATCATCCGGCGATGACCGCATTACAAACCTGCTGACCGGGCTGGAAGCCATGCAGCGCCAGCTTCTGCAGACGTTTGAAAAGAACGGCATCAAGAAGCTGGAGCCGCGTGATGAACCCTTTAACCCGCATTTTCACGAAGTGATGTTCGAAGTTCCGGGTACGGGCAAGCCCGCCGGCATGATCATCCAGTTGGTCGATGCCGGTTACATCCTGCATGACCGTCTGCTTCGCCCCGCCCGTGTCGGCGTGGCCAAGGATGAAGGTCAGGGCGGCCCGACACATAGTGTCGATACACGGGCTTAAAAATAGGATTTTAACCCTATTAATCCTTGACCACTGAATTTCCCTCGCTATATTAAAATTCAAGCCGGTAAAAGATCGCCCAAAGGCCGGAAACGGTGGGGATTTTGACCCTGCCCCTCTGGCATTTGGGGCCTTGTATGGTATATTCCAGACCATCGAAAAGACCCCCGATGCAAGGGAACCGCGACGGTGCCAATGGTGGGCCGTTTCCGTGGATTTGCCAAATCGTAAGAGAGGACTAAAACATCATGAGTAAAGTCATTGGTATTGACCTGGGCACGACCAATTCCTGCGTCGCTGTCATGGAGGGGAAAGAGCCCCGCGTTATCGAGAATGCTGAAGGCGCGCGCACGACGCCGTCGATGATTGCATTCACGAAAGATGGCGAACGTCTGGTTGGCCAGCCCGCCAAGCGTCAGGCCGTTACAAACCCCGACAACACCCTGTACGCGGTCAAACGCCTGATCGGTCGTCGTTTTGATGATGCCGATGTGCAGAAAATGATGAAGACCGCGCCTTTCAAGATCGTGCGCGGCGACAACGGCGACGCCTGGGTCGAAATAGATGGCGAGAAAATGTCACCTTCGCAAATCTCGGCCATGGTGCTGAAAAAGATGAAGGAAACCGCCGAAAGCTATCTTGGCGAAACCGTGACACAAGCGGTTATCACTGTCCCTGCTTACTTCAACGACAGCCAGCGTCAGGCGACGAAAGACGCCGGCAAGATCGCAGGCCTTGACGTACTGCGTATCATCAACGAACCCACAGCTGCGGCGCTGGCTTACGGCCTCGACAAGAAGAAGAACGGCACCATCGCCGTTTACGACTTGGGCGGCGGTACGTTCGATATCTCGATCCTTGAAATCGGCGATGGCGTGTTCGAAGTGAAATCCACCAACGGCGATACGTTCCTCGGCGGTGAAGACTTTGATGCCCGTATCATTGATTATCTGGCCGACGAGTTCAAGAAAGAGCAAGGTATCGATCTGCGTCAGGACAAGCTCGCGCTGCAACGTCTGAAAGAGGCCGCTGAAAAGGCAAAGATCGAGCTGTCATCGACGATGCAGACCGAAGTCAACCTGCCGTTCATCACTGCTGACGCATCAGGCCCGAAACACCTGAACATAAAACTCAGCCGCGCAAAGCTGGAAAGCCTCGTTGACGACCTGATTAAAAGAACTGCCGGCCCGCTGAAAGCGGCGATGAAAGACGCCGGCGTAAAAGCATCCGAAATCGATGAAGTGGTTCTGGTCGGCGGCATGACACGCATGCCGAAAATCATCGAAACAGTAAAGGAATTCTTCGGCAAAGAACCGCACAAGGGCGTAAACCCGGATGAAGTCGTGGCCGATGGCGCGGCCATTCAGGGTGGCGTTCTGAAAGGCGACGTGAAAGACGTTCTCTTGCTCGACGTCACGCCGCTGTCACTCGGTATTGAAACACTGGGCGGCGTATTCACACGCCTGATCGACCGCAACACGACAATCCCGACCAAGAAATCGCAAGTGTTCTCAACCGCTGAAGACAATCAGACGGCTGTGACCATCCGCGTCTTTCAGGGTGAGCGTGAAATGGCCGCCGACAACAAGCTGCTGGGCCAGTTTGATCTGGTTGGCATTCCATCGGCACCGCGTGGCATTCCGCAGATTGAAGTCACATTCGACATTGATGCCAACGGTATCGTGCATGTGACGGCGAAGGACAAAGCCACCGGCAAGGAACAGCAGATCCGCATTCAGGCCTCGGGCGGCCTTTCCGACGCTGATATCCAGCAGATGGTTAAGGATGCGGAAGAGCACGCCGAAGAAGACAAGGGCAAGCGTGAGCTCGTTGATGTGAAGAATCAGGCGGAAGCCATGGTTCACCAGACCGAGCGTACATTGGCCGATCTGGGCGATCAGGTTCCATCTTCTGACAAGGCTGAAGCCGAGTCGGCGCTGGCCGACCTGAAAGCTGCACTGTCCACCAGCGACAAGGACCAAATTAAGGCAAAAACCGATACGCTGATGAAGGCTAGCATGAAGCTGGGCGAACTGGCGTACCGCAAGGCGCAGGAAAACGCGGCGGCCACCCCGGACAATGTCGATACGCAAGGACCGGATGAAGCGACACCCGCCGACGGAGACGTCGTCGATGCGGATTTCAGCGATCTCGAGCTGGATGACGACGACAAGAAACAATAACGAACCAGCGAGGCCCACTAGCGGGCCTCGCCTTCTTTTCTACAGGGTAGAGAATGGCCAAAGATTTTTATCAGGTACTCGGCGTTGACCGTAAAGCCAGCGATGATGAGCTGAAAAAGGCCTATCGCAAGCTGGCGATGCAATATCACCCAGACCGCAACAAGGGAAACCCCGAGGCCGAAGAGAAATTCAAGGAAATCAACGAAGCCTATGACGCGCTGAAAGACCCCCAGAAACGCGCGGCCTATGACCATTACGGCGCTGAAGGCATGAGCAATATGGGCGGCGGTGGCTTTGCCGGGGGATTCGGTGGCGCATTCACCGATATTTTTGAAGACATGTTCGGCGACATGATGGGCCGCGGCGGCAGCCGTACCGGCCCACAGCGCGGCAGTGACATGCAATATACGATGGAAATCACGCTGGAGGAATCATATGCCGGCGTCGAAACCACCATCAAGGTTCCCACGAACGAAGCCTGCGACAAATGTAACGGCTCCGGCGCGGCGGCAGGTACAGGCGAAGAACAATGCCCCACCTGTAACGGTCAGGGCCGCATGCGCATGCAGCAAGGGTTCTTTACGATCGAGCGTCCCTGCGCAACCTGTAACGGTGCCGGCAAGATCATCCGTGACCCTTGCACCAAATGTTCCGGTCAGGGTCGCGTGCGCAAGGAAAAATCCCTGCGTGTCAAAATCCCGGCTGGAATCGAAAGCGGTCGCCGCATTCGTCTGGCTGGTGAAGGTGAGGCCGGTATCCGCAGTGGTCCCCCGGGCGATCTTTATGTTCTGCTGGCGATCAAACCGCATAAACTGTTCCGCCGCGAGGGTGCCAATCTTCACTGCCGTGTGCCGATTCCGATGACCACAGCCGCATTGGGTGGCGAGATCGAGGTGCCCACCATTGATGGCAAGCGTACCAAGGTAAAAATACCTGAGGGTACTCAGAACGGCGCCCATCTGCGCGCCAAGGGCAAGGGTATGACGGTCCTGCGTTCTGATGCCGTCGGTGACATGATCCTTGATATTCAGGTCGAAACACCGATGAACCTGAACCGCAAGCAGCAAGACCTGCTGAAGGAACTGGATAAATCCCTCGGCGGTACGGCGCAAGGCAAGCACAGCCCTGAATCCTCCGGCTTCTTCTCCAAGGTGAAAGAAGTCTGGAGCGATCTGAAAGATTGATATGAAGATTGGAATTGCCGGATATAAGGGCCGCATGGGCCAGATGCTTGTGCGTGAACTTGAATCCGGCGCGTGGCCCGGCCTCACTTACGCAGGCGGCACATTATCATCTGACAACCCCGAGATACTTTTTGATGCCGACGCCGTGATCGATTTCACGACCCCTGAAGCCACACGCAAACATATCTGGCTGGCTGCAAAACACCACAAGCCCATCGTGATCGGCACGACCGGACTCACCGCTGATGACATGAAAGAAATGCAGGACGCGGCAAAAGAATGCCCGCTACTATTCTCTGCCAATATGAGTGTCGGCGTGAATCTGCTAGCTGCTCTCGTCGAGCAAGCTTCAAAACGCCTTGGCCATGATTTTGATATTGAGATCAGCGAAATCCATCATCGTAACAAGGTGGACGCCCCATCCGGTACAGCCCTGATGCTGGGCAAGGCCACAGGCCGAACAGCGGCCCCGATGGATCGTTCCGGCAAACGTGAAACCGGCACACTGGGCTATGCGGTCCAGCGCGGCGGCGATGTCATCGGCGAGCATACTGTGACATTCTTTGGCATCGGGGAACGGATCGAATTGGGCCATCGCGCCCATGACCGCAGCCTGTTCGCCAAGGGTACATTACGCGCAGTAACATGGCTGAAAGACAAACCGCATGGTTTCTATACCATGCGCGATGTTCTGGATCTTTAAGAATTCAGGCTGGTGCGCCCATCGTTGCGGCAGCGGCGGGCCGTGATTTTCTTCCGCACTCAGCCGCGACATGCTGCGCGATCTTCTGGCTCAGCGTTTCAAAACGGTCGACCGGGATCGCTCCGTCATCGTCATATAAATCAAACTGGGTTATAGATTTATCAGTATTGCCCGTGAGAAGAATCTTTTTGCCGTAGAGCGGCTGCCCTTCAGGTGCCGTCCCGGTCTGCGGGAATGACAGCCTGAATATTCCGGCATGCCCTTCCTTGCTGACATGAAGATGCACGAGAGGTTCATGTTCTGATGAAATCTGGGCACTGTGAAACCCGGCATCCTGCAACTTGATACGTGCGCCCATGACAGAGCTTGCCAGCTTGAAGCGCAGCTCTTCCAGTTCAGGACTATCCCATTGCAGCGGTTTATCTGCCGCTGCATCTGCTGCCTGTCTGTAAACGTGGTTGAGATCCGGTCTATCCACGACTGTCCTTTATCAATATCACGCAAAGACTAACAGAATGACGCTGTTATGTCAATAACCGATCCGGTAAGTCCGGCGATTCCATAGCCAGAATCAATCGCTTACGGGGTGTGCCCCAGCCGTAATTATCGATGATTCCGGAGGCCTGAATGACACGATGGCAAGGGATCAGCAACGATACCGGATTAGCCCCCACCGCGCCGCCGACAGCCCGGCTGGCCTTGGGCTTGTCCAGATAGTTGGCAACATCCTGATAACTGACCGCCCCGCCGCAGGGAATTTTCAACAACGCCTGCCAGACCTGGAGCTGGAAGTTCGTGCCATACAGATGGAGGTTGAGGCGTGATTGATCGCTGCCACGCCAGACGGCAATGATTTTTTCCGCCGACGCAGCCGTCCCCTGCGGATCATTTGCAAATTTCGCATGCGGCCAATATTGCTTCAGGCGCTGCATCGGCACGTCCCGGTCACCGTCAACGATAAAACCCAGCCAGCAAATGCCGCGATCCGTTTCCGCGATCAGGATGTCACCAATCGGTGTCGGGTGGAATCCATAACGGATCGTCAGGCCTGCGCCCTTCTTCTGAACCTCGCCGGGTGTTGCCGCCTCGACATTCACAAAAAGATCGAACAACCGCCCATTGCCGGATAGACCAGCGGCATACGCAGCATCCAGCGTTGAATACCCGTTCAACAGAAAGTCACGCGCGTGGCGTGCATTCATATACTGAATCAGTTTCTTCGGGCTTAACCCGACCATTTTGGTAAAGATCTTCTGGAAGTGAGTCACATCATAACCAGCGCGATGCGCCAGACCTTCAAGATCCGGCTGGTCCTGCCAATGCGCGACGATATAATCAATCGCTTCCGATATTGTTTGCGATGCGGTGTCAGTCATGAAAACACGCTAGCGGTCAAAACCGCCAACGCCAATCCGTTTTCTGGCATTATTAAGGCGTTACCGATGTCTATGGCTGATCCGGTCCGCTCAGATGCTGCATGATTGCCAATGCGCGATTCTGCCTTTGCACACGGGCCACATATTCATTCGCAAGAAAGCGGGCAAAAATCTCATTATCGGACGGAAATGTGAATTCCGCCGGTTTATGACAGTCGCCATCGACAACGACAGCACTTTTGTCTGGCGATTCATTTTTGACCGAGAACGGAATAAAAACGCCATGGCTACGACGGTCATCGCCAACGGCAATCACCATGTCCATGGTATCCCGGTTGACTTCGATACTGAACTGATAACGATCATCTGACATTTCAGTCAAAACCTTATCCAGCGCATCAATCTGTGCAATGTCTTTCGCTGTCAATTTAACGGGGGACATAACTTCCACATTCGGGCTGCTGGCTTGCAGGTATATCTCTTGCAGACGGTTCATTATGAACTCCTTGTGCTGATGGAACGCCCCAGATTAACGTCCCTATCCGATCCCGACAAGAAAAACCGATTTCATGATTGTTATCAATGAGATGAAAAGGTTACAATCACACCATGACCATGAGCAAAAAGAACATAGCGGGTTTTTTCAAGACACTGCAAGTCCTCAACCCTGAGCCCCGGGGCGAACTGGAGTACATCAATCCGTACACATTACTGGTTGCGGTGGTGCTGTCGGCGCAGGCAACGGATAAGGGCGTGAACAAAGCAACAAAGGCTCTGTTCGCCAAGGTCGACACGCCGCAGAAGATGGTGAAGCTGGGCGAAGCGGGTCTGAAGGAATACATCAAAATGATCGGCCTGTATAACAGCAAAGCCAAGAATGTGATCGCCCTGTCAGAAATACTCGTGCGTGACTATAAAGGTGAGATTCCCCGCACGCGTGATGAACTGGTCAAGCTGCCCGGTGTCGGGCGCAAGACAGCCAATGTTGTTCTGAATATCGCTTTCGGCGAAGAAACCATGGCTGTCGATACACATATTTTCCGCGTCAGTAATCGCACCGGCCTGGCACCGGGCAGTAATGTCGACAAAGTAGAATCTATACTGGAGGAAGTCGTGCCCAAAGAATTCCGCCGTCATGCCCATCACTGGCTGATCCTGCACGGGCGTTATATTTGCAAGGCACGAAACCCAGACTGCGCAAACTGCCCGGTCTATAAATATTGCGGATTTGAAGAGAAGGAAAATTTCGCCGCTTAGCGCGAAGCAAATACCAAAGATTTCAGGCCATCATGCCCGGCAAGGATATTGCGGATACAATCCTTCTTTTCTTGCGGACTCATTTCACCGGCGCCGTGCGCGCGCATATCCGTGACTTTGCCCCGCGCGCGCATCTCGTAATGGGTAACGGCTTCGTCACCGATATAAAGATCCAGCACGCATGAATCGGTACGGTATTGCAGCACGCCCATATTTCCTTCCGAGCGTTCCAGCCCGGGGCGATCAAGGATCAGCGATACCTCCTTTTTACCGAGACGCAAAAGCGTATCCGGTTCGGCGCGCACCTGCATCGCGATCTGGCGGCTCAGGCGCCCGGACTCGGTCTCTGTCAGCGCACGGCCACTATCTTCGGCAACATAGGCATAAGCCATATTGCTGTTGACGGTTTTATTGATGGAAATGCTGCCCATCATGACGAAAGGCAACCCGGCAAGGAAAACGAGAGACAACGCTTCACGGGAAGAGAAAGCCAGTCGGCTCTTTCTTCGCGCGTGAATCGTTAGGTAACGGAAATTATATTTAAAGTAATCGATCATGGTAACCGGCTCCCATTTCACCCTTTTCAACATTTATGCTTATAGGGAGCCGTATAATACCTTCGTATCGCTTACGCGGCTTCGTTCGCGCTGGAACCGAACGGCAGTTGGCCGCCATCGTTTTCAGCTTCACGACGAGCCTTAACCTGCTTTCCCGGCTTTTCAGCTTTCGCTACCCCCTTTGCAGAGAGCGGTGTGATTTTGCCGTCAACAGTGGCGCCCGATTCAACAGCCAGTTCCTTGTAAGCCATCGTGCCGGTGATCGAGCCCGTGGAGCGGACTGTCAGACGGCCGTTGACTGTAATGTCGCCTTCGAAACGACCGGCAATCGTGCACTCGTCGATCTCGACCGTGCCGTAGAATGTACCGCTTTCGGAAATCTCGAGGATGCGTGCACCCTTCAGAGCAGCTTCCACTGTACCTTCAACAACCAGCGTATCGCAGGCTTCGATCTCGCCCGAGATGCTGATGCCTTCGCCAATGACCAGACGGCGACCGTCGGCTACGTTGGTGCGTGTTGTGTTACCGGCAGTGCTGTAGCTGTTTGCACCCGCGTACGGAGCCGCCGGAGCCGCTGCATACGAAGAACCCGGGGGAACACGGCCCGCTTGCGGCGTACCCGGACGCTGGAATGCTGCTGCACCGCCCGGAATGTCGATGCGTGCTTGATTGTTTTCTTGTTCGCTGGTGTTCGCGTTCATATTGCTTTCCTCAGATTTGCTATGAAAGTGGGTGTTTGCTGTGTACATGGAGCCGGCTGGTTTTTCCTGACCTGCGACAACGCCTTCAGCCATGACGGTCTGCTCGCTTGCCTGCTGGTCAGTCTTGGGACGGTGAAACATGCCTAATCTTCCTTTTATGCTGTTTTGGCTTCAACGGGGGCGCCGCCCCTTTTAAAGAGCCCGCCTGACGCGCTGAAATTCAATAAGCTGAACGGTCAGGAACCTACCAGCCCCCTCGGGCGGCTGCAAGCGGAAGTTTACAAAAAGCTACGGCTTTTTCCTGTAACTTATTGAAAAACAAAGAAACAGCAGCTACAAATTCTCGTGGAAATAATGATAAATCTTTTCCGCCACCGCTTTTGAAATCCCCTCCACCTGCGCCAGATCCTGAATACCGGCACGCGCGACTTCCTGCGCCGAGCCAAAGTGCAGCAACAGGGCCTTTTTCCGTTTTGCGCCGATACCGGGCACGCCATCAAGCGGCGACGATGACATCTGCTTCGAACGCCGCGCCCGGTGCGAACCGATGGCAAATCTGTGCGCCTCGTCACGCAGACGCTGCAGATAGTGAAGCACAGGATCATCAATCGGCAACTGAAACATATCGCGCCCGACCATAAAGAATTTTTCGCGGCCCGCGTTCCGGTCAGGCCCTTTGGCGATAGATACCAGCGTCAGCGTGTCGATGATCCCGAGATCTTCAAGCACAACGCGGACCGCATTCAATTGTCCCAATCCGCCATCGATCAGGACAAGGCCCGGCCAATCTTCGGTATCGGGGCCACGTCCTTCTTCTATCGCCTTGCCGAAACGGCGCTGCATAACTTCGCGCATCATGCCGTAATCATCGGACTCTTCGGCCTCGCGGATATTGAACTTGCGATAGGCATTCTTGCGGAACCCCTCGGGCCCCGCCACCACCATGCCCCCCACCATGTTCGTCCCGGCGATATGGCTGTTGTCGTAAATTTCGATGCGTTGCGGCGGCTCATCCATTTCAAACAATGCCGCAACGCCCTCTAGCAACCGGCCTGTATCCGCCAGTTGCAAGGCTTCCCGCGCCAGCGCCTCACGCGCATTCCGCATCACCAGATCGACAAGGCGCTTCTTCTGCCCGCGCTCCGGGACATTCAGATGAACCTTGTATTTTCCCTTCACCCGTTCTGTCAGTGCTTCCTCCAGAAGCCCCGCCTCCGCCACGGGATGGCTCAGGATGATATCGCGCGGCACAGGTTTATTCTCGTAAAACTGCGCCAGGAATGCGCCCAGAATATCTTCGATCACCTCATCAACGGCATGGCGCGGGAAATAGGCACGGTTGCCGAAATTCTGTCCGCCACGGAAGAAGAAGACCATCACGCAGCTGCGCCCGTCTTCCTGCCACAGGCTGATCACATCGGCGTCGCCCATTCCTTCGATGTTCACATCCTGCGACGACTGGATCAGGGTCAGCGCTTTGATGCGGTCACGGAATTTTGCCGCCTCTTCATAATCCTGCTCTGCGCTGGCGGCCTGCATTTTTTCAGCGAACCGGTCCTGCACTTCACGGCTTTTTCCTGAAAGGAAGTCATGTGCCAGCCCGACCTGCTCGGCATAATCCTCTTTGGTGACGTAACCGACACATGGGGCCGTACAGCGCTTGATATGATATTGCAGGCAGGGTCGTGTGCGGTTGGCGAATACAGTATCAGCACAATTCCGCAGCATAAAGGCACGCTGCAGGATCGCCACCGTATGATTGACCGATGCCGCCGAGGCAAACGGTCCGAAATAATCGCCCTTGATCTTGTGCGTGCCGCGATGCTTGGTCAGCAGCGGAAAATCATGATCGCGCGTGATCATGATATAGGGGAATGATTTATCATCGCGCAGCAGAACATTATAACGGGGTTTCAGCCGCTTGATCAGGTTCGACTCCAGCAGCAGCGCCTCCACCTCGGTATTCGTATGAACGAACACCATGTCGGTTGTCTGCGCCACCATCCGCTGCAGGCGGATCGGCAGTTTTTCCGTCATGGAATAAGAGATGACCCGGCGCTTCAGCGCCTTGGCTTTCCCCACATACAACACATCGCCGCCGTCATTCAGCATGCGGTACACGCCCGGCGTTTCCGGCAGGTTTCTGGCAAAGCCGCGGATCAGGGCCGCCCCGCGTTCCAGCGATGGAATGTCTGTGTCGTCAATCTTGCTCATGCGCCGATATTAATCCTTCGCCGCTCTTTTTTCTACACCGCCCCGTATGCAATTTTTTGTCTGCCATTGACTTTGTGCCTGTAATAACAACTATCGGTGGCACTTCGGAACTCACGGGGAGTTCTGTCACCTGACACTTGCACGCATGCAACAATGAAGCGGCAAAGGAGTTATCTTGAAGACGATAGAGATTAAGCATGTACGGACGGGCAGCATCATTTTTTCCGGGTTTTTCCGGAACATCAGGGAGGCTGCGGAACAGGCCATCACCGAGAACGTGTCGCTGTCCTTTGCCGATCTGCGGCATGCCAATCTGGCCCATGCCGAACTGGATGGCGGTGATTTTGATCAGGCTTCTCTGGAGGGCGCCAACCTGACGGCGGCCAATTTATCGGAATGCTCTTTCCATACCACACGTATGGCCAATGCGCAGCTTCACAGTGCGGTCCTCTGTCAATCCCAGCTTGAAGCCGTGGATTTTCGCGGCGCCCTGTTCGGGGCCACAGATATTGTGGATGCCCATATCGGCCACTGCCAGTTCGATACGCTGTCGGCACTGGATATGGGTTTCACGGCGACCCATACCATGGTGCTGAATAGCTTTTCCGCTTTCAATAACACGCTATGCGGCCTATCGCGCCCGCCCCTCGTGATCAAAGGGTTGGGTCTGCCACTGGCCTGTCTTGATTCACACATTCTGGTCGGGTTTGAGGCTCTGCCTTTCCGGACAGTTCTCGACATACTAACGTATGCGAAAAGGCCGCCGGAATATATCCCGTCCCGTACATACGCCTTCCTGTGCCGCCACAAAAATCTGCTGAATAGCCTTGTGAAACTGCACGATCCATCAGTCACGCATGAGCAGAATGCCGCTTAAACCTTGTGGAAAACTTGATTTTTATTAAGTTTGCATTTAATGGTGCATTACTATTTATGATAGCAATCAAGATATTGCTGCGGGATGCACCATGCGGACGAACGTCCGGTTATTGCAGATACTGGCTTTGCTCTTGCCGCTATGCCCTGATACCGAAAATGCTGTTGAGGGACGCAAGAGCCATGAAAGACAAACGCTTAAGTGCGCTGATCAAAATCTTTCAGGAATTAAAGGGCATCGATCCTGAATTCCCGCTGCAATATGCTTTGTGCCTTGGCGCGATCGGCTACCAGCCCGGACTAAGCCTGACCCGATTGGCGGTAGAAACAGATATCCCGCTTTCGACCGTCTCGCGGATTATTTCTTCATTATCCAGTCCCCATGGGCGCTGCGGCGGCCTTGTGCGGGTCACATTTTCGTCTGCGGAAATGAGAAAAAAGGAATTGCACCTGACGGCACAGGGAGAAATCCTCCTGTACCGGCTTATACGCGTTCTGGAGCCGAACGCGCGCACTTCCGGCAGGCGAAAAACAAGCGCCGTAACGGATATAGACATACGGACGAACTCCCGCTAACCTGTGGCTCCTTTTCTTAAGGGGCCCCGTGGCGGAATTGGTAGACGCAAGCGACTTAAAATCGCTCGTCCTTACGGGCATGCCGGTTCAACCCCGGCCGGGGCCACCATCGCAGCACTAACTCACTGATATTAAAACAACCTTCTGATATCGCTAGGGTTTTTCTTCCGATGCGTAACACAGGCATGCGATACAACGGAGACGCAAGAGATTGCTTATTCTATAAATCGCAGAATGATTATGGCAGTGGTTCCGTATGGAACAAGGTCACGCGCAGGCCACCATGCTGAACCGGGGCAGTGGTCGGCAAGAATGGCAGACGGGTTGCATTCGCAAGGGCCGCATCGGTCGTAATGATCCCCGCACGCCAGTGCGAGAAACGGGCACGTAATACATCCCCCAGCGTTTGATAAAGCGGCAGCAGTTTTTTCTTATCCCCGATCCGCGTGCCGTAGGGCGGATTGACGATGACAAGGCCCGGCGTGCCGGTCGGCGGGGTCATATCGCTGATCGTTTGCTGCTTGAATTGCGTTAATTCACTGACACCTGCGCGTGCAGCATTTTCAGCACTCATCTTTACAGCGCCTTCGTCCCTGTCGCTGCCGTAGAAATGAACACCCGGAGACGCTTGCCGGTGAACGCTTCGCATCTTCTCCCATGCTGCCGGGTCGAAATTGACGAATTCCTCAAACGCGAAATGCCGCGCCCGTCCGGGATTGAGGCGGGCCGCAATTTCTGCCGCTTCGATCACGAAGGTGCCCGAACCGCACATCGGGTCGAAAACGGGTTCGGCGCCTTTATATCCGCATTGTTGCAGAAATAGCGCCGCCATATTTTCACGCATCGGCGCCTTGTTGACCGCCGACTTATAGCCGCGCTTGTGCAGTAACTCGCCGGACGTATCGACGCTGATCGTGCATATATCCCGCTCGATACGTGCCATCACCGTTATTTCCGCATCCGGCTCATGCGTAGATTTTAGCGTTTCAGCGATGGCCTTCTCGATCCGTTCGGCGGCGGCACCTTCATGATAAATGCGGGATTTCGAGCAGACGGCCTCGACACGAAAAGGTGTTTGCGGTTTGAGGATACTGCGCCACGGCACCTCGCGGGCGCGTTGATCAAGTTGTGAAAGATGCAATACCTGAAATGATGCAATACGCGCCAGCACCCGCGAAGCACCACGAATCCAAAGGTTTGCGCGCCAGACTTCCGGCCACCCTCCCTGAATGGTGACACCGCCAGGGATTGCCTTTGCCCCTTTAAATCCTTTGGTACGAACCTCGTCGTACAGCAGGCGTTCAAGGCCCGGCGCGGTGGCCAGAAAAATTTCAAAATCGTTATCATGACTCATGCTTATGTGTAACCCGTCAGGCAGAAATACTCAAATGCTTGTGCAGCAAGTGAATTCGTTTTTTTCCTGAGGAGACATCACCCGGGATCACCGCAACAATCATAATTTCGTCTATAGCCTTAAGCGGGCTGCGTTAATGACTGTTTCTGTGCTAATGGTGAGGACTGCGGCTGTTGCGGCTGGGCCACCACAATATCAGCAGGTAACGGCTTGCGGCGATCTTCCATCGCTGTGTACGTCATGGCAGATTCTTTCATGTCGGCATAAAGCTGCTTCATTTCGCCCGTACTGGCACCCGCCTCACGGCGGTCAATTTCTGCAAGAACAGCGCCGCGCCGCGATGGATCTTTCAGCGATGCCGCAACATCAACCGCCTGCCCGCTGGCGTCCTTGAATTTTAAGGCCCCCAACTGTCCGGGATGATCCGCACTCAGCAGAAATTTTTGTTCGCGGTCTATTCGGCCATTGATTTCCACAGCCTTCAGAACACCGGCTTTACCGGATATTTTTGATGTATCAATGCCGGCATCATCAAATTCAGTGCGACGTTCCGGGGCGATTGCTTTTGATACGGCATGCTGAACAATGCTCGGACCAGCCAGTGAGGTAGGATCCACAGCCCCAGCTGTGGCAATTGCGAAATCTTTGCCGACCTCTTTTATGCCTTTGGCGTGAGCCCCCGTCAGAGCGCCAAACAAAGCACCGCCAGCCGTGATAACCTTGCCCACTTTTGAATGAGATACAAATCTCGTCAGATCATCAACAAAGTCAACAGCCTTGGTCATCGTTTTCAGAAGCTCGCCTGAAGATGAACCACTGACCTTGGCGACACGAGCAATAAAATCCCCCTCATCAAGGCCGGATTTTTTGAGGACGTCACCCAGCTGAGTTGCGGGTTTCGCGTTTCTCTCATCGATGTATGATTTCATCACGGCGTAGGATTTTGGATCGTCACGGGCGAGTTTTGCCAGAGCTTCTTCGCTGCCTGTCGTTGCCTTTGGCATCGACGGTGCACGATCCGCCACTTTCATTTTTGACGCCATGCCTGAGGTCAGACCGGGCTCATTTCGCATCGCCTCGAGCACGTCCCCCGGCCCGCGCCCGGATTTTTGCAATTCCCCGATATATTCCGTATAGGGAATATTCTTTTCCTTGAGAAAATCACCCAGATCTAGCTTTGGATTTTTTGTCTGGGCATCCATATATGATTTTGCCCAGATAAATCCCTGCGGCGACTGGTCAGCCAGCCGTTGCAAAACGTCTTTATCTTTTGGAATAATCCCCATGAAACACCCAGTAATCAGGTGTTTATGGTATATCCAAATCATTGACTATTTATGAATATTGCGACGATCCCAGCACTTGGCCCGGTTCTAGAGGTTTTTATGGGCATCCGGGCGGGATTTGATACTGAGCGCGCGGGGTTCGTCACCGTGTTTGCGGATCAGTTCGATCAGTTCCGGCGTTGCCTTATCGAGGCTATCGGCATTCAGGCCGCGCAAAACAAGGCTGAGGCCCAGCACCCCGCCCCGGTAATGCGGATAGCTGCCGATCTGGATGTCCGGATACTTGTCCTGCAAACGGCTTAAATCTTCGGCCAGAATGCTTTCCGGCAGGCCGCAGGCAACAGTATTGGAGAGAATGGGGTTACCGGCCTGAATCGTGCCCATGACATGATCCAGCATGGCCTGCATGATGCGCGGAACACCCGCCATAACGAACACATTGCCGATATTGAACCCGGGGGCCGCCGACACCGGATTGGGGATCAGCGTCGACCCTTGCGGCACGAGGCTCATCTTCGCGCGCGGCGGGGTCAGTTCTTCAATCCCGTAATGTTCTTCCAGCATGCGGAACGCCTGCTGATCGCGTACCAATTCAACGCCGAACGCCTTGGCCACGCATTCCGCAGTGATATCGTCATGGGTGGGGCCGATGCCGCCGGTGGTGAAAACATAATCATAAAGGCCGCCCAGTTCCTTGACTGTGCGGATAATAACCTCTTCCACGTCAGGAATAACCCTGACTTCGGACAGGACAATTCCGCGTTCGGTCAGGCGTTCAGCGATCCACGGGGTATTGGTATCCTGCGTACGACCTGAGAGGATTTCGTTGCCGATAATCGCCAAAGCCGCAGAAAACGTGTCAAATCCGACCTTTTTTGGCATCATTACCTGCCCTGTGGGCCCCAAATCAGTTGCAAAACCAGCGTCGCGAAGCTATGTCATTGTACGCAATGCAGAAATAAGAAAGTAGTCCAGATTCACATGCCAGACAATACCGCCAGCAAAATAGAAAAAAATTATAACCGTGACGGGATCGAGCTTCATCCCGTGTCCGCCTTTGCCGGTATGCGCAAAGCCGGAAAACTGGCTGCCGAATTGCTGGATTATATCACCCCGTTCTGCGTCCCCGGGGTCACGACAGAAGAACTGGACCAATTGATCCATAACTACACCATCGAGCATGGCGCCATCCCGGCGACACTCGGGTACAAGGGCTACACCAAGTCCTGCTGCATTTCGATCAACCATGTCGTATGCCACGGCATTCCCGGTCCGAAAAAGGTTCTGGATGGCGATATCGCCAATATCGATGTCACCGTGATCGTCGATGGCTGGTACGGCGATTCCAGTCGCATGTATATTTTCGGCGATAAAGTTCCGGTCAAGGCAAAGAAACTGATCGATGTCACCTATGACTCGATGATGGCCGGGATTGAAGCCGTCAAGCCCGGCGCCACACTGGGCGATGTCGGTCATGCGATCCAGACCGTGGCGGAAGCCCATCGTTTTTCAGTCGTACGCGATTTCTGCGGTCACGGCATTGGTCAGGTCTTCCACACCGCCCCCAGCGTGGTGCATTACGGCGAACCCGGCACCGGCCCGATGCTGGAACCCGGCATGTTCTTTACCATCGAACCGATGATTAATGCCGGCAGTTGGGAAACCAAAGTGCTGAACGATGGCTGGACCGCCGTGACGCGCGACCGCTCCCTGTCGGCGCAGTTTGAACATACGATTGCGGTCACGGAAACAGGTTTCGAGATTTTTACGCTCTCGCCCAAGGGTTACAATAAGCCTCCCTACGCCTGAAATTCTTAATTTTTCTGGCACGCCTTTTGCAAATCATCCGGTGAATTGCAGTAAAGAGGACGTGCGATTATGGATTTGTCATCCCTGAAAAACATGATGTTCAGCAAGCCGTCGCTGGC
>Ga0075163_10002600_pt1 | contig 24245 bp, 15 predicted proteins | sample JI1023141ADNA_FD_71478 | JGI IMG/M metagenome (GOLD analysis project Ga0075163, IMG submission 71478) | Wastewater effluent complex algal communities from Wisconsin, to seasonally profile nutrient transformation and Carbon sequestration -... | ecosystem: Engineered > WWTP > Effluent > Algae... | reverse complement strand
AGGTTATTTGCTTCTTCACTAATCTGTTTATTTAAATCAACCAAATTTTTAATCTCTGTTTTCAGAGTGATGCGTTCATCCGATTCCGTTTTGTAAGATTTCTGAACTTGCTCTTCAAACCGTTTAATGTTCTCTTTTAGCGGATTGAGAATAACATCCATATTGGTTTTATTCTGCTCTGTAAATTTTTGAGATTTTTCGTCTAAAATTTTATTTGCGATGACTTCAAATTCAGTAGAATATTTCTTGTGAACATTTTCCAGTTCTGATTTCAATGTATTGAATTTTTCTTCCTGAGATTTAAAAATTTCTTCTGCTCTTGCAATTCGGGTTTCTGCTTTCAGTACTTTTTCTTTTTCTTGAATCAATTCAGAATTCAACTGCTCCTTTTCTGAAGAAATACGTTGCTTCTCCCTTTCGGAAAATGACAAATCTTTTTCAAGAGACAATACTTTTGAGTCCAATACGGAGGTATCGACAACGGCCGTTTGTTTTCCTTTAAAAAACAAATAAGCAATGCCAAAACCTAAAATCAACCCAAAAATCAAAAATAAAAACTCCATAAAATGACTTGAAAATATGAAAGGCTAATTTAAGCAATATTTTGCTTGGTTGTGCTCGGAAAAAGAGGACATTACTAGAAATAATTTACGATACCAAAATGGATTTTACCGCTCCGAAGTTCAATGGGATTATTAAATTGTTTTCCGAGGGCGTAATTGATTGAAAAGATGCCCGCCTTGGTTTCAAAGCTGATACCCGCTCCGAAACCAACAGGGGTATCGTTTACATATTGACTCACTTCGTTGTTTTCATACCAGGCGCCATCTCCAAACACATACAGATAAGAGTTTTGTTCCAAAATAAATCGGTATTCCAATGTTAAAATGGACATGCTAGAAGCATAAATGGATTCTTCATCAAAACCACGCAATGTTTTTAAACCTCCTATTCGAAACAATTCGTTTTGAAACGTAGATTCACCATATATAAATGCAGCTTGTACACCTACTTTAATTGTACTTCTGGTAGCTATTGGCAGAAAAACATTCCCCTCAAAATCTCCGATATACTGTGCCGATGTCAATTTCAATTTCTCATACACCACCGGATTGAGTTTATCATTCACCTTAATTTTTTTTGTTCCAGCACTCGCATTCACCAATACTGTAAATCCTTTCCGGGGATTCAAACGATAATCCAGTTTCTCATACTTCAACCCCAAACCATACATATTGGTGCTTACATCTGCATTGGTAGGCAATGTTGTAACATATTCCAAACCTTTTGTAGAAAGCAAGGTGGAAGTTTTGTTATTATAAAAAACTTTTAAATAATTCCCTCCAATCAATAAATACTGAACACCAATATTCTGATTGACATCTAAAAAAGTAGTATCTCTCTTGTACAATTTAAAATTATAATCCACACCAAATGGAGTACGCAGAATAAATGGATACACCAATCTGGCTTTTAAATCCTGAGTTTGTGTTTGCAACCTTCTCCAATTCAAATCTATTAGTTCGCCTCTACCCAAACCGTTTTGCAATTTCAATCGCACATCACCGGTGAACAAAATTTTACCCGTGATATTATCCGGCAAAATACCCACAACACCATCAAATTGACTCGCACGTTTTTTTTCGAGATTTAAAATAAGTTTATTTTTTTTATCGGAAAATGTAACGGAGGCAGGGCTAACCGAACGAACAAAAGGCAATTCGGCAATGCGCGTATTCACTTTTTTTAATTGTGATTCATCATATAAACTTCCCGGTTTTATTCCCAAATAGTTATGGATATACACCGCTGAGATTTGCGCTGAACCTTTAATAAGAATACTATCAATTTTTATTTCTGCATTTTTTGTGAGCTTTAAAACTGCTGAGACACTGCCATCATGTATCTGAATACTATCCAGCTTTACTGAAGCAAACGGATAACCATTGTTTTCGTAGTAGGTGATTAATTTTTCCTGAACACGTTTTACATTCTTAAAATTGATTGGCTTATTTGCGTATAACTTTTCACGGTAACCAATTTCACTCAATACACCTTCATCCACATTCCCCTTTTTTAAACTTGCCCATTTATACTGGGCTCCAAAATTCAAATACACCTTCATTGAAAGCGAATCCATTGCTACACTATCATACATTGCCGCTAAATAAGCATTGTCGTAACAAGCAAACAATACATTCTGCAGCTCTTTGTCACGCTCCGTTTTCGTGCTGAATAGCTTTTTATAGGGAATCTTCTTTAACAGCTGTGCATCTTTGAGTGATTGAATTTCAAGAGAGAAATTTTTCTGAGCAGAGAGGCTTCCTAACAGAAAAAGAAATATCAGCATTAAAAAGTAGCCTTTCGCATGCTTTTGTTGTGGGAACTGAAAGAAAAATCTAAAAAAATGCATTGTATAAAGGTAATCAATTAGAAGAAACGAAAAAAAGCAGATTAAATTGAGTCCCTAAAAGGAAAAAAGGGAAATAATTTTGCCGTTACAATAAATATATTAGTTTTGTTACAAGCAAATTGATTCACCCATTAAAAACTACTTTAATATGATTCGAACCACCAAGTACATTGCCATCTTCATCGCTTCGCTAAGCTTAATCAGCTGTGGGGGATCGGAGAAACCAACAGAAACACCGGTTGACTCAACCGAAGTAAAAACAAACATTGACACATCAAAAACGGTTGTATTTTACAACATTCCATCTCCGTTAGAAACATTTACAATTTTAAAGATGTCAGGGTCCGCATTTGATAAGGCGGTCTTAAATCCAACAGATAAAATGTCGAAGTATGTGACTAGCTTTTCCAAGGCGGTTAATTTAGGTGCCTATTCCAGCGACTTATCATTTTGCTACTTATACAAACAAAATCAAGATTTCAACAACTACTTAAAAAACATCAATGAATTAACTACTGCTTTAAGTATTGACGGTAGCTACGGGCAAGAAGTCAACAAACGTCTGCAAGCAAACGGCTCCAACCTGGATTCGTTAATGGCGATTGTTACAGAAGCAGGAATTAATGCTGACCAGTATTTAAAAGACAATCAACGTAACACAGCAGTGGCTCTGATTGCTGCAGGAGGATGGGTAGAAGCGATGTACATCTTAACAAACATAGCTAACAAAACACAAAAAGAAGATGTGATTGGATTAGTTGGCGATCAGAAAATTGTTTTAAAAAACCTAACCAATATGTTGGAACAATTTGAAGGTGACGAAGAAATCAATGCATTGCTTACAGACATGAAAGGCATTGCAAGCATTTACGAAAGTGTTCAAGCAACACCTGACAAACCTATTACTTCTGATAAGGACATCATTAGTGTTGGGAATAATTCCTCTTATAAATTGTCGAAAGAACAGTTAAAAGCTGTTTTAGAAAAGGTAACCGTGCTTAGAAACAAAATCACACTTTAATCCTTGTCAATCATGAAAATCTCAAAACAAACCATATTCTCTCTTCTTGCTATTTGTGTATTCTCATTAGCAATGACCTTTACATCAACTGCTCAATGCTCCGGACCGGCAAAAGCCGGAATCAAAAAATTAGCACCCTTCATGCCGAATGGTAAAGTGAACGATGTGACACTTATTCTTGGAGAACCTTCCGAAATTCACCTTTCGGTATATAGAGGTTTAAACTACAAATTTCAAATTGGTTCTGAAGATGCTTTAGGAAAAGTAACGTTCAGAATCTTAGATGAAAACAAAACAGAAATTTACAACAGCGCAACTTCTAAAGATCCGGAATCGTGGATATTCTTTTCTAACTCTTCACAAAATTTAATTGTTGAAATTTATGCCGTTGATAAAGAAAAACAAGGCTGCGCATATTTAGTAGTTGGAATGCAACAACCGAAAAGTAATACGGTAAGAAACTTATAAATAGTATTAAAAAAATGAAACGTCCCACATTTCTAATTCAAATGTGGGACGTTTCATTTTATGAATTTGAAAGAAGATATCCTTTCTATCGAATCTCCGCTCCTACTTTCTCTTGATACGTTTTCATCAACTTCTCCATAATCTTCTCAATTTGTTTATCTGTAAGTGTTGCATTTTCATCTTGCAAAATAAAACTCAAAGCATATGATTTTTTACCGGTTGGCAGCTTATCTCCTTCGTACACGTCAAACAAGTTCACGTCTTTTAATAAACTTTTCTCCGACTGAAAAGCCAATTGCTCCAATTGTTCAAACGGCACCGCTTTATCAATTAGTAAAGCTAAATCTCTTCTTACTTCAGGGAATTTTGACACTTCAGAATACCTAATCGAAGTTTTTTTCATGGCTTCCAAAATCAAATCCCAATTAAAATCAGCATAATATACCGGCATTTTAATATCCATTAATTTGGATGAAATAGGTTTTGCTACTTCTCCAAATTCCACTAACACCTTTTTATTCCAATTCAAAGTCAATGCATGAGAAAACACATCTGAGTTCAATTCAGCCAACTTCACACCATTTATTCCCAATCGCTCAACAACAGCATTCACAATTCCCTTTAATGTAAAGAAATTCACACCAGCTGTAGTTGCATTCCAACCTTCTTCTTGTTTACGCCCTGTAATGAAAACAGATAAATGCTTTGTTTCAACATACTTTGTTGTTTCGCCTTTTAATGCGATGTAAGTTTTTCCAAATTCATACAATTTCAAATCAGCATTTTTACGATTCTGATTGTACGCAATGGTTTCCAGTCCGCTAAACAACAATGTTTGTCGCAATACATTCAAATCACTGCTCAATGGATTCATCATCACAACACTTCTGTCTTCACTTAATGATTTTAGTTTCGTAGCGTATTCACCTTTAGTTAGCGACAAACACATCATTTCAGAAAAACCATTATTGGTCAACAACTCAGAAACAACATTTTGAATTTTTTCTTTATCCGGCTTTTCGGCAAATGATAAAGAAGAATTTAACACCATTGGTATTTCAACATTGTTGTATCCATAGATGCGCAATACTTCTTCAATGACATCTTGCTCCCGTGTAACATCCACTTTAAATGGAGGAACAGACAATAACAAAGCATCATTCCCTTCGTGTTCAATTTCAATTTCCAAAGAAGTGATGATAACCTTCACCAATTCAAAATCGATTTTTTTACCAATCATCTGTTCGCACTTCTCGAAAGAAAATGGCACTTTAAAATTTTCGACAGGAGTAGGATAAAAATCAATTACCTCCGATGAAATTTTTCCACCGGCAATTTCTTTAATCAAAATTGCAGCACGTTTTAAAGCGTATACGGTAATATTCGGGTCGGTTCCTCGTTCATATCGGAAAGAGGCATCGGTTTTTAAACCATGTCGTTTTGACGATTTACGGATGGAGGATGCATTAAAATAAGCACTTTCTAAAAAAATATTTTTTGTCTCCGAAGTAACACCCGATTCAATTCCACCAAACACTCCGGCAATGCACATTCCGTCTTGGGCATCACAAATCATCAAATCCTCCGAAGACAATTCACGTTCTGTTTCATCCAACGTTTTAAATTTCGTTTTATCTGCAAGCTTTTTTACAATTATTTTTCCGCCTTTAATTTTATCGGCATCAAATGCATGCATCGGTTGCCCTAATTCATGCAATACATAATTGGTGGCATCCACAATATTATTGATTGGGCGAAGTCCGATTGCTTTCAATCGATTTTTCAACCAATCCGGTGATTCTTTTACGGTGATGTTGGAGATAGAAATTCCAGAGTAACGCGGACAAGCAATAGCATCTTCCACAACAACTTCAATTTTAGAAGTTGTTTCATCCACTTTAAATAGACGTTCATCCGGCAATGTCAATGCATTCTCCATAGCAACCGCCTTTGCATTTAATACCGCTACTAAATCGCGGGCAACACCCACATGCGAAGCAGCATCGGCACGGTTAGGTGTCAATCCGATTTCGAAGGTATAATCTTCTTCTATCTTAAAATATTCATTAGCTGGAGTTCCAATTTTTGCAGATGCATCCAACACCATAATTCCGGCATGTGAAGCACCCAATCCGATTTCATCCTCTGCACAAATCATCCCTTCCGATTCTTTTCCACGGATTTTTGCTTTTTTGATTTCGAACGATTCACCAGCTGTTGGATACAAGGTTGCTCCGATGGTTGCCACCACCACTTTTTGTCCGGCTTCCACATTTGCTGCCCCACAAACAATGTTCAACAAGGTTCCTGAACCAACATCTACAGTTGTTAAGTTCAATTTGTCGGCATCCGGATGTTTTTCCTTCGTTTTTACTTCACCGATAACAATTCCTTTCAATCCGCCTTTTACAGTTTCGAACTTTTCGATACTTTCTACTTCCAATCCGCAATCGGTTAACAACAAACCTAACTCATTGGGAGACAAGTCCGTTTTAATATATTCCTTCAGCCAGTTATATGATATTTTCATCAGTTATTATTAAACTATTTAGTTATTGTCTGATGGAACAAACATGCCTGTTTATCAATTTTTGAACGATAACGCATGTTTGTTTCATTCTTTTATTTTATCCTTTGAATGGATACAAAAATAAGAAATATGCCACAGATTCACAGATTTATTCTTTATTTTTAATTTCACTCTGGAATCGTTCAAACCTATTGATTTTAATAGAAGTAAGACAATTATATTCCTAATTTAAAATCCTTCAAATTAATTTTTCACATCTAAAATCTGTGAATCTGTGGCTAATATTTACGTAGCTTTGCTTTCCATGAATACCTTACTATCATACTATACAAACAGAATAACCGCGTTCAACAAGGAAATTGAAGAGCACAATAGTAAATTCAATAAGATTTTCTACTCCCGAATTTTCTTATTTCTCTTAGCCGTTGTACTTTTCCTCCTTTACTATAAAACACAAACTGTTTTTGCGTATTCGTTTGCCGCCATAACCGTTGTTCTTTTTCTGTTTTTACTAAGCAGAGAACTTCAACTGAAAAGAAAAACAAGCTTTTTAAAAAATTTAATCAAAGTCAACGAAATTGAAATTCAATTATTAAAAAAAGATTTTTCAGGAATAAATGAAGGAACCGAATTTATCGACAAACAACATCATTTTATTTCCGATTTGGATATTTTCGGAAGAAAATCCATTTTTCAAATTCTAAATCGAACATCAACCTATACCGGCAGAACAAAGTTGGCTAACTGGCTAACGTATCCATTTATGGATAAAGAAACCATTTTAGCACGCCAAGAAGCGATAAAAGAATTATCATCCAAACCGGAATGGAATCATGAATTTATCGCATTGGGATTTCAAAATAAAGAAAAGGCAACCGACAAAGAAGTCATTGAGGAATGGTTGAATGAGAAGAACACCTTCTCCACTTTATTTTTAAAAATTTCTTGTGTTGTGCTTCCAATTTTATCGATCACTTCGATTGTACTCTTTTTTATTGGCCTGATTAACGAAACACCTTTCACACTTTTATTTTTCATCCAATTGGGAATTATTGGCACCTACACCAAGCGTATCAATAAAATTCATGATAATTTAAGTCGCAAGTTTGACTCCATTGAAAAATACCGTCAATTGATTTCGTTAATTGAAAAGGAGTCGTTTAATTCAACTTTATTAAGCAAACTAAAATCTGTTTTTGTAAATGAGAACACTTCTGCCAGCAAGAACATCAAAGAGTTAAAAAGCTTAACCGATAAGCTAGATGCGAGAATGAACATTGTTGTAGCGATTTTATTGAATGGTATTTTACTGTGGGACATCAATGTGATGTGTGGCATCGAAAATTGGAGAAAGAAGAACAAGAATTTATTTATGAAATGGGTAGATGCCATAGGCGAATTTGATGCATTCATCAGTTTAGGGATGTATGCCCATAATAATCCTTCCTTTGTTTTTCCGGAAGTAGAAACGAATCATTTCACCATTGAAGCAGAAAATCTTGGACATCCCTTGATCCAGGATACTGTTTTAGTAAAAAACAATTATAACATTTCTCATGCGCCCAAAGTAGATTTACTGACAGGCGCAAACATGGCTGGAAAAAGCACCTTCTTAAGAACGATTGGCGTTAATTTAACTATAGCAATGATTGGCGCTCCGGTTTGTGCAAGTCGTTATAAATTTTCACCCATTCATTTGTTTACCAGCTTACGCACCAACGATTCTTTGCAAGAAAACGAATCGTTCTTTTATGCTGAATTGAAACGTTTGCACTTATTAACGGAGCAATACGAACAAGGAAAACAAGTTTTCTTTTTATTAGATGAAATTTTAAAAGGAACCAACAGCAAGGACCAACATGCCGGTTCGGAAGCACTCATCAAAAAGATTTTACGATTAAACGGAGTTGGAATAGTCGCCACACACGATGTGGAATTATCAAAACTCTCTGCTCAGTTTCCTGAGCAAGTTAGAAATTTATGTTTTGAAATTACGATCAAAGACAACAAACTTAACTTTGATTATAAATTAAGCGAAGGGGTTTGTTCTACAATGAATGCTTCCTTTTTAATGAAAACAATGGGGATTGTGGATTAAGCGCAATTATTTTTAGCACCGTCATTGCGAGGAAACCGAAGCAATCTCAACCCATTTGTAATTTTCGTGTGAGATTGCCGCGCCTTTCTTCCAAAGGCTCGCAATGACGCTCCGAATACAATCTATAATACTACTCCTTCACCACTTTCTTCATCCCAACAACTTCGCCATCACTTATGACTTTTACAAAATACAAACCACTCGCTTGATCTTTTAAATCAATTGTGTTTTGCTGGCAGATTATTTTTTGAGAGAATACTAATTCACCGATAGCATTATAAATTTCAACACTTCCGTTTTTAATTTGCTCGGAAGTTGACAGATTAAATGAGCCGCTGGTTGGATTAGGATAGATGAATACTTTTCGAACATCTAGTTCATCTATCCCTACAGTAGTCTCAGCAAGATAGACGTCATCAATAAAAACATAAATAGGTGTTGTGGTTAAGGAATCTGTGACATAGGTATTCGGATTGTTCTTAAAATTACCAATAATTAAAAAACTCTCTCCTCCAGAGGCAGTGTATGTAGCTGTTACGGATATCCAATTCAAAGAATCAGGAAAATTACCTGCAACATTATTAATTTGTGGAATGAAAGGTAAATTCACATTATTTGCTACACCAGAAACAATCGTATCTGAAAAATAAGCTCCGATATCGTATGTACTGCTAACACACGCGTTGGATAAATTAATTTTCATATCAAAATTGTAAGTAACACCAGCAGAAAGTGATGTACTAAGTGGCACTTCAATATACTCGCGATAACTGTAGCTAAAACCATTATTCCAGATAAAAATTCCAGCAAATGCCACTCCACTGTATGCTTGCTGATAACCACCAAAAGTGTTCGGAACATTCACTGTAGACAAATTACATTGATTAAAATAATCTGAGGTTCCTAAGGTAGGCGTTATCCAAAATTCGGAAGAATCAAGTTGACTAATATTCGTTGGGCAGCCATAATAATCTTCAAAATCCCCGTTTAATACAAGATTTTGCGCGACACCAATCTTACCCAACAACAAAAAGAATAGTAGTAGATTCTTCATTTTAGTTATTTTTTATAAAAGTAGTTTACAATTTTTACAAAAATAAATTCCCTACTTAAACTTATCCTTCAAAGCAGCCAACTGAGAAGCGAAATCATTCGCAGGTGGTTCAGGTTTTCCCTTTTTATTAGAATTGGTTTGAGCTGATTTCGAAACGGGTGCACTGCTAACATTATCTTTCATTGATAAAGCAATTCTTTTTCTTTGTGCATCTACTTCTGTTACGGTTACCATCACTTGCTGTTGAACTTTCACAACCGTGTTGGGGTCGGAAACAAATGTATTTGACAATTGAGAAACGTGTACTAATCCATCTTGGTGAACGCCAATATCTACAAAGGCACCGAAGTTGGTGACGTTGGTTACGATGCCCGGCAATTTCATTCCTACTCTTAAATCTGCTATTTCATGAACGCTGTCATCAAACTTAAATACTTCAAATGATTTTCGTGGATCTCTTCCCGGCTTGTCCAATTCATTCATGATGTCATTCAAAGTAGGTAACCCTACTTTTTCTGTAACATATTTTTGCAACGAAATCTGTTTCCGAAATTCCTTTTCGCTCATCAATTGTTCAATCGTGCAATTTAGATCAGCGGCCATTTTCTCCACAATACCGTAACTCTCAGGATGCACAGCACTTTTGTCTAATGGATTTTTTCCATTTGCAATACGTAAAAATCCTGCCGCTTGCTCAAAAGCTTTTTCTCCCATTCTTGGCACTTTCAAAATATCTTTCCGGGATTTGAACGGACCGTTTTCATTTCTGTACTCCACAATATTTCTTGCCAATACGCCACCCAATCCGGAAACGTAGGTTAGCAATTGTTTACTCGCAGTATTCACTTCTACTCCCACTTTATTTACACAACTCTCAACCACTTCATCTAATTTTTTCTTTAATAAATATTGATCCACATCGTGTTGATATTGTCCAACTCCAATCGACTTCGCATCAATCTTCACCAATTCAGCCAATGGATCCGCCAATCTTCTTCCAATGGAAACAGCTCCACGCACGGTGATGTCTTTATCAGCAAACTCTTCGCGTGCAACATCGGATGCAGAATAAATCGAAGCTCCGCTTTCGTTCACCATAATTACATTGATGCTTTTCGGAAGGTCTTCGATACTTCTAATAAATGATTCGGTTTCTCTTCCTGCCGTTCCGTTTCCAATAGCAATCGCTTCTACTTTATGTTTGTCGCACCAAGCCAAAATCAATTGTTTGGTTTGAAAAATTTTATTTTGCTCATGCGGGTAGATAACGGTATCATCCAATAGCTTTCCTTGTTTGTCCAACACCACCACTTTACAACCGGTTCTAAAGCCCGGGTCAATAGCCAAAATTGCTTTTTGTCCAAGTGGAGAAGCCAACATCAATTCACGTAAATTATCAGCAAACACTTGAATGGCTTTTTCATCCGCCAATTCTTTGGTCATCATGCGCATTTCAGTTTCGATCGAACCTTGCATCATGCGATTGTAGGCATCATCACAGGCCAACTTCACTTGAGCAGAAGCAGCATTGTTGGATTTCACAAATTGGTTCTCCAAGATATCAATCGCTTCTTCTTCCGGTGGAGCAATGTGAATGCTTAATATTTCTTCGCTTTCGCCTCTGCGGATGGCTAATAGTCTATGAGAAGGACAGCCCATTAAATTTTCTTCCCAATCAAAATAATCTTTAAATTTTTCACCGGCTTCTTCTTTCCCTCTTAGCACTTTACTTTTGATTCTTGCCGAACGTTTAAATAAATTACGAATCTTATCACGTGCTTCTGCATTTTCATTGATCCATTCTGCAACAATATCACGCGCACCTGAAAGTGCATCACCGGCCGACTTCACATCTTTCTCGTCAGAAACAAATTTCTCTGCTTCATCTTCCACGTCTATTTTTCCTTGATCAAAAATCAGTTGTGCTAATGGTTCTAAACCTTTCTCACGTGCAATGGTTGCTTTTGTTCTTCGTTTTGGTTTGAATGGTAAATAAATGTCTTCCAATGCAGAAACAGTTTCCGCTTGTCTTAATAAAGAAATTAATTCAGGAGTTAATTTTCCTTGTCCTTCGATAGACTCTAAAATAAATTCTCTACGTTTTTCCAATGCACGCAAACGTTCAATTTCATCTCGAACATTCGCCACTTGAACTTCATCCATACTCCCTGTCATTTCCTTCCGGTAACGGGAAATAAACGGAATGGTTGCTCCTTCATCCAATAATCCAACAACGGCATCAACTTGCTTTTCGTTGAGGCTTAAGCTTAAAGCTATCTTTTTATAAAAATGTGATTCTGACATAAATTTTATATTTATGCTAAGGTAAGTATCTTGAAATCCCTTTTCAGATAATGTTTTCAACAGTTGTATGATTTTTGTTGAAAAATAAAAATCCATTTTGAAATGAGGGATAATTCAAATACTTTTACCAAGAGATGTTAGACGATATTAGAATAAAATGGACTACCTGGAAGAAATTAATTTTTCTATTTATCTTCTCGTACACCTTCTTTTACATTTTCCCTTTTCCTTTTGATGCCTTCCCTCAATTAGATTTTATATTTAATTTTTATGATAAACTAAATGATGCATTTGTAATTGGTATCGGGAAAAACATTTTTCATATTCAACACTTAAAGAAGCTTGAATTTTCCGATAGTGGAGACACCACTTTTGATTTTTTAAAATTTTTCATTTTTCTCATCTTGTCGATAATCGCTGCAGTAACGCTATTGCTGATTGATAAAAAAAGACCCAACTATGAAAATCTCCAATCCTACTTGTTTGTTTACATCCGCTATTGTATTGGATTTTACATGTTAGTTTATGGATTTGATAAAGTATTTAAATCCCATTTTCCTTTTCCCTCTTTAGAAAAATTGGAACAAACATTTGGTGAATCCACACCGCAAGGACTTCTTTGGGCATTCATGGGTTACTCAACCAACTATACCATATTTCTGGGAATAGCAGAAGTGTTCGCAGGATTTTTATTGTTATTCAGAAAAACAACCGCATTAGGAGCATTAATTACATTAACCATCATGATTAATGTAGCCGTTATCAATTTTAGTTACGATGTTCCTGTTAAATTATTTGCATTACACATGGTTGGATATTCGTTGCTACTAATTTATCCCTTTTTCAATTCTATTTATCAATTTTTTATTTTACAAAAAGAAACCAAACTAGCGCAACAACCGGATGTGATTTTACCCAACCCCATTCAAGCTTATCGCAAGATTATAAAAGCAGGGGTAATTGTTTCGTTCACTTTATTGTTTATGAATTTCAGCTGGACGAACATGAAAACAGATGGCGACAGAGCACCGAAACCACCATTATATGGAATATACAACTATAGCGGTTCGAACATCAAAGATGGTAAGAAATTAAAACAAATTATTCTCGATCGAAAAAACACGTTAATAAAGTGGGAAGACAGCTATCGCTATTACACAGCTACTGTTGATACTATTGCCAAAACAATCATCTTTCAATCCAACAACGACCCCTCCGATAAACGAATATTGCGTTACGATTTTGCGGAAAACATATTGACACTCTCTGAAAATGATTCCAGCAGTATTCAATTCAGAAAAGTTGACATAAAAGAATATCCATTGCTTAACAGAGGATTTCATTGGGTTGTGGAATATCCCATGAACAACTAAGATATTCTACTCCAGTTCGTACGATTGCTATTCATCATCGAAAAATGATATGCAATGGGTGCATTCTCCGGATTTTGTAATTCAGAATCTTCTGATAATAATTCAATCACCATGTTTCTGGCGGTATGTAAAATTTGAGAATCTTTTGCCAAATCAGCAATGTTCAAATCCAACACACCACTTTGCATTGTTCCCGCCATATCACCCGGACCACGTAATTTCAGATCCACATCTGCTATTTCAAAACCATCGTTGGTTCGACACATGGTTTCCATTCTTAATTTTCCATCAGCACCTAATTTATGACTTGTCATCAAAATACAATACGATTGGTCTGCTCCACGTCCCACCCTTCCACGTAACTGATGCAATTGAGATAAACCAAAACGTTCGGCACTTTCAATCACCATCACACTTGCATTGGGAACATTCACTCCAACTTCAATAACAGTGGTCGCCACCATTATTTGTGTTTGATGTTTTACAAAGCGTTGCATCTCGTATTCTTTTGCATCCGCTTTTAATTGTCCGTGTACAATACTCACATGATATTGAGGCATCGGAAATGCTCGGACAATACTTTCATACCCATCTTGCAAATCTTTAAAATCCATCTTCTCCGATTCTTTAATCAATGGATACACCACATATATTTGGCGCCCTAATGCAATTTGTTCACGCATAAACCCAAATACTCTGTCGCGGTGATTATCAAAACGATGTACAGTAGAAATCGGTTTTCTTCCCGGAGGCATTTCATCTATCACACTTACATCTAAGTCGCCATATAAGGTCATGGCTAATGTTCTTGGGATAGGAGTTGCCGACATAATTAACACATGTGGTGGCTGGGTGTTTTTTGTCCACATTTTTGCACGTTGCGCAACACCAAAACGATGTTGTTCATCAATCACAACCAATCCTAAATTTTTAAACTGAACAATGTCTTCAAATAAGGCATGTGTGCCAATCAATATTTGCAACTCACCAATCAACAATTGTTCGTGTAATATTCTGCGTTCTTTTGTTTTTTTGGAGCCGGTAAGCAATCCAACTTTTATATCGAGCGGCTTAAGTAATTCCGAAATGGTTTCATAGTGCTGATTGGCCAATATTTCTGTCGGTGCCATTAAACATGCTTGAAAACCATTATCCAAAGCAATCAGCATATTCATCAACGCAACCAAGGTTTTACCGCTACCCACATCTCCCTGCAACAAACGATTCATTTGTTTACCACTTCCCATATCCAAACGAATTTCTTTAATTACTCTTTTTTGAGCATTCGTTAGTTCGAATGGTAAATGTTTATTAAAAAAATTATTAAAATAGTCTCCCACTTTAGGAAATACAAAACCTCTGTACGTTTTTTCCCGATGTCCCTTCTGCTTTAACAATTTCAATTGAATAAAAAACAATTCTTCAAATTTCAATCTGAATTCAGCACGTTTCAACAATTCAGGATTTTGAGGAAAATGAATTTGTTTCATCGCATCTTCTCTCAACATCAATTGATAGCGATCGATAATTGTTTTTGAAAGCGTTTCCGGAATATTATTTTTAATAAGCGATACCAACCCTTTTTGCAAACGGGCAATCCCTTTGGTATCCAAACTTCTTCCCTTTAATTTATCTGTGCTATGATAAACGGCCTGTAAGGCTGGGGCAAACGTTGTATTCTCTTCTGTAGCCAATTCAATTTCAGGATGAGCAATATTGAATTTCCCTGCAAAGGCGGCAGGCTTTCCAAACACAACATATTCGTTGGTAAGATGCGGTTTTATTTTTTCACCAATCCACTTCGCTCCTTGAAACCACACCAATTCCAGTTTACCGGTTCCATCTGTAAAGGTTGCAACAAATCGCTGCGAGCGTTTTACACCCACCATTTCGGTATGCACAATTTTTCCTCTCAATTGCACAAATGGCAAATCAGCATTAATCTCGTTGACTTTATAAAATTTCGTACGATCCACATACCGAAAAGGATAATAGGTAAGCAGATTAGAATAATTGAAAATATGCAATTCCTTTTTCAGCAATTCAGCTCTTTGTGGGCCAACGCTTTTCAGATATTCAATGGGGGTATTTAAAAAATTATTCGACATATTTCTATGCGAATTTAAGAAAATACTGAGATAGCACGTTCAAGAAAGAAAGATTGCTTCGTACCTCGCAATGACGTTCTTTAAATCAGTAAGGTTAAAATAAGTCGTCATTGCGAGGTACGAAGCAATCTATTACTATGAAGGCGGGATTATTTCGTTTCTGGAGCAGGTGGAGGAAGCGCTTCTTTTCCGGAAACGCGTGGTTGTTTTCTTCGCTCTTCACGTTTCTTTTTCATTTCGGCTTCTTTCTGCTCAAATTTTTGAAATTGTTCCGCAGTCAAAACCGTTTTTAACTCTTCCTTTACTTTAGCCGGACCCTCTTTCATTTCTTTGGCAATTTTATCTCTTTCCAATTCCCGTTTTAAAATAATTCCTTTAATTTTCACTTGTTGATCAGCACTTAAACTTAACTCTTTCGTTAAACGTTTGGTCATGTTTTCAGCCCGTTCTTCCGGTGTTTTTTTTGGTGGTTTTGCTTTTACAGGTTCTTGCGCCAGTGCATTTACAGAAGCTATCGCAACAGTAAATAAAAATAAAACTATTTTTTTCATATCTATTATATTGTTTGGCGGTATGACAATGCTAAATTAAAAAGGTTTAATCCGATTAAATGTATTCTTAATAGTATAGGAGACCGACATTAAAAATGCTACTTTTGGTCAAATGAAAAAATCAGTTACCATTATCGGAGGAGGAGCCGCAGCGCTTATGTTGGCAGCGCAGTTAGATGAGAACAAATTTAACGTTACCATCGTTGAACGAAATGCTGCGTTGGGAAGAAAATTTTTGGTGGCCGGTGACGGAGGATTCAATTTGACCCATTCAGAAGAATTAGAAAAATTTATTCAACGATATACTCCTGCAGATTTTTTCACCCCCATTCTTTCTTCTTTCACAAATACAGATTTACGCGATTGGCTAAAAAAAATTGGCATCGAAACATTTGTGGGATCTAGTAAAAGAGTTTTTCCAATTGAAGGAATAAAGCCAATCGATGTGTTGAATGCAATTCTGAATGAATTAAACAGAAAAAATGTAACGATCAAAACAAATCATATTTGGAAAGGCTGGAAAAATGATACACTTCTATTAGAACATAATCAGGAAATCCTAAATTTCCAATCCTCCATCCTTATTTTTTCACTTGGTGGCTCCAGCTGGAAAGTCACAGGTTCGGATGGTTCATGGGTCAATTATTTTTCAGAGAAAGGCATTGAAGTACATCCATTTCAAGCATCTAATTGCGCCTATCAAGTAAAATGGAAAAGCGACTTTATTTCTTTAGCTGAAGGGAAATCGTTAAAAAACATTTCTGTAAAGTGCAGTAGTCATGAACGTAAAGGAGAATTAGTGATTACCAAATTCGGATTAGAAGGTGGCGCCATCTATGCATTGAGTCCGGAAATCCGAAAACAACTTAGCGAAACTGGTGAAGCAATTATTTACCTTGATTTAAAACCCTCATTATCGCTTGAACAGATAAAAGATAAATTTTCCGCAAGAGGAAACCGTTCCATTAAAAAATTATTAATTGATCGATTAAATTTGGATGACATACAGATTGAACTTTTAAAAACAATATTGTCAAAGGATGATTTCACTTATTTAGAAGTATTGGCAACAAAAATCAAGAATTTGCCAATCACCATCACAGCATCTGCTCCAATTGATGAAGCAATCTCTACAGCTGGAGGAATCTCATTAAATGAAATTGATTCCAATTTCCAATTATTAAAAATACCAAACACTTATTGCATCGGTGAAATGTTGGATTGGGATGCACCAACAGGTGGCTATCTCTTACAAGGATGTTTCAGCATGGGGTATAAATTGGCAGAACATTTGAATTCTCAAAAATAAACATTGAATGCCTTATATATTATCACAAAACAAGGTCATTTGTCAATCCACTCATTTTTCATTAAATTTGATTTTCACAAACCTTTCGTCATGAAACAAATTAGACATATTGCCATTTATTTTTCTGTTCTTTTTACGATTCAAGCCATAGCTCAAGTAAAATCAACACGCTTCACAATTCCAAAAGCGGCAACAATTAATGCTGCAGATATAAAGGAAGACTGGAATCCGGTGATTCAAAATATAGAAATGCCTACTCCTGATGGGAAAAGTGAAAAACAAAAACTCAATGCAATCAAGGATAGCTTATCACGTGTTTACCCAAAAAAACACATCGCTTTAAAATCAGAAAATAAAATGCCGGCTCCTCCGGCTCCTTTCCTTGGACAAAATTTAGCTGGTAACTTATACAATAGCAGCGTGCCAAACGACAATGACATTGCTATTTCTGACGGAAATAAAATTATCTCCGTCCAAAATTCAACAGTTTTTAAATACGATATAAATACTGGTACCTCCTTAGGATATGTATCCTTAGGAGCCTTTGCTTCAGTACTTGCAAATCCAAATGTAAAATACGATCCGAAAGTTATTTATGATCCCGTTCAAGATAAATATATTTTAGTTTTCTTGAATGGATTTACAGACACAACAAGCAGCATCACCGTTGCTTTCTCCGCTTCCAATGATCCAAACGGAACATGGAACATGTATGAACTTCCGGGAAACCCATTTAACAATGGTTTGTGGACCGACTATCCGATGTTAGCAATGACCGACCAAGAAGTATTCATCACCGGAAATTTATTGTACCCAGATTCCAGCTGGCAAACCGGATTTAATGAAACGGTAATCTGGCAAGTAAATAAAAACAGTGGTTATACCGGAAGTCCCATTCAAGCAATGGTGCACAATAACATCACCTGCGTAGGAAAACCAGTTCGTAACCTTTGCCCGGTAAAAGGCGGAATTGATACATATGGTCCGGACATGAATTTTCTTTCCAACAGAAATTTAGATGTAGAGAATGATACCATCTTTGTTGTGAATATAAATGATACTTTGGGCGCACCTGGACAAACAATTACTGTAACACCACTTATCTCTCCGATAAAATACATCATGGCTCCGCAAGCCGCTCAACCCGGACCGGGAGTGCAACTCCTCGAAACAAACGACTCACGTATTTTGGGAGCCTTCATCGAAAATGATAAAATTCAATTTGTTAGTAATTGCTTGGATACAGCAACCGGACATTGTGCCGTGTATCATGGAATCATCAACGACATTAGCAGTTCACCGTTTATTACTGCCAATATTATTTCGGATACGTTACTTGAAATTGGTTACCCGAACCTTTCCTATGCGGGCATCAGCTCTACAGATCATACTGCAATCATCAGTTTTGATCATACAGCACAAACTGTTTTCCCAGGAGTATCGGCAGTAACTTCTGATGGATTAGGAAATTACTCTCCATTAACAACCATCAAATCTGGGGCAAGTTATTTTAATATCTTATCTGGAAACGAACGTTGGGGAGATTATTCCGGCTCTCAAAGAAAATACAATCAGCCGGGGAGAGTTTGGGTAAACGGAATGTGGGCAAATGCTTCCAAGAAAAATGTGACCTGGATTGCCGAGCTATCCGTGGGTTCATTAGCAGGAGTAAATGAACAAACAAACGCTACATCCAACGATGTTTCCATCTATCCAAATCCAACTGCCGAATTGATGAATGTAAACATCACCGTCGAAAAGTCGGATGTATTAAAATTTGAAGTATTGGATGTTAACGGGAAACTGGTAAAAGTTCTATTGCAAGATAAAGTAAAAGCAGGAAAAAATAATTTTAGCTTCTCTACAACTCCATTAGCGAATGGAATTTATTTTTTAAAAATAAGCTCTTCTACAAAAGAAGTGTTGACGCAGAAGTTTGTTAAGAATTAGTTGGCAGAAAAAGATTAAAGTAGTATCAACTAAAAATTTACTTAAAACGTCATTGCGAGTGAAACGAAGCAATCTGATGGAGAAATAAATTGAATAGATTGCTTCGTTTCACTCGCAATGACGATTCTTCACACTTACGCTGAGCGTCTTTTTTCCTTTATAAGAAACACACCCAACACAACGGTTGTTCCAGCAATAATAATCGGATACCACAATCCTGAAAAAATATTGCCTGTGGTTACAACCAATGATTCTGCAATCAGTGGTGTTAACCCTCCGAATACGCCATTACCAATATGATACGGAAGTGATAAAGAAGTGTATCTAATCTCGGGTGGAAATAATTCTACCAAGAATGCTGCTATTGGCCCATAAGCCATACAGACGAATAAAAGTTGAATAAAAACAAAAAGACCAATCATAAAAATATTTTGGGGAGGAAGATGAATGGTGTTCGTGATTTTCAAAACTCGATGTGTATCTTTATCGTACTCCCGTTTTTCAATTCTTGACGCTCCATTCGTATAGCGATATTGATAAGTATCGACCGAACCCATTTCCGTGATTGGAGGCTCAAGTATATTTACCATATTAATTTCCTCCCAACTTTTCCAATCTGCTTGAGCAGCCATTCCTTTATATAAAGACATATAGCTTAAAGCTGCCAATGCCATTCCTGTTAACATTATCCATTTTCTTCCATATCTATCCGACAGTTTTGCAAAGAAAATAAACAGTGGAGTACCAATTAATAAAACAGGAATCAGCATCCATTGAATTTGAGCTGCATCAATGTTTAAATTTTTAATACAAAAATTCATGGCATAAAATTGTCCGGTATACCACACAACTCCTTGTCCGGCTGTAGCACCAAACAATGCAATCAACACCAATTTTAAATTTTTCCATTTCCCAAAACTTTCTTTCAACGGATTTTTAGAAGTTTTGCCAGCTGCTTTCAATTCTTTAAAAACAGGCGACTCTTCCATCTTTGTGCGGATATAATAGGAGATTATAACTAAAAAAATAGAAACTAAAAATGGAATTCGCCACCCCCAAGCACTAAAATCATCCGTACTCATAAATGACTTACACGTAAGAATTACGGCAAGAGAAATAAACAATCCGAATGTGGCTGTCGTTTGGATAAAGCTCGTATAATATCCTTTCTTTCCTTCGGGCGCGTGCTCCGCAACATAAATCGCTGCTCCGCCATATTCACCACCCAATGCAAGTCCTTGAAGTGCACGTAAAACAAAAACAATGATGGGCGCAAGTATTCCGATGGATTCATAACTTGGAATTAATCCGATGGCAAAAGTTGCACCACCCATAATTAATAAGGTCAAAAGAAAAGTATATTTTCTTCCTACAATGTCACCCAACCTTCCAAACACAATGGCGCCAAATGGTCGAATTACAAAGCCGACACCGAACGCAGCTAAGGTGGCCAAAAAAGCAGCAGTTGGATTTTCTTTCGGAAAAAACTGAGTAGCAATGATTGGTGCTAAACTCCCGAAAATATAAAAGTCGTACCACTCAATCATTGTCCCGACTGAAGAGGCTGTAATTACTTTACGGATGGAATTAGTGACAGACAAATTATTTTAATTACGATACGTTTATTCTTTATTTACGACTGTTGTAAATTTCTTTTTCAATTTCAAAATCGGGTTTTCAAAAAAGTAATATAATAATGTAGAAAAGCCCATACTCAAAACGGTTGCCATGATTGGCAAACCCCAGCCCAATTTGATCTCCGAAAAATGAGTCGTATTCTTTTTAAAATACGCAATGGCAATACCAATGGTGATGATATGCGTAATGTACATCGCGTATGATATGTTACCAAGATATTTTGACATCTTCGGTTTCAACTTGAAAATAAAATTTTCCTGAGTAGACGCCCACACTAAATAACAGCCAAAGAGTCCGGTAAAAAGCAGAATACTGATGATGGATTTATGATTGCCCCATCCGTTAAATACAAACCCAAAGAAAACAAAACAAACTACCAGTTGAACCCACGGAGCAAACAATGTTTTTTCATAAACTTTACCCGAAATAGTTCCGTTTCGAATACAAGCAATCAACATTCCAATTCCGAAATAATAAAAGTAACTGCTACTCACAAAATAAGCGTAGGAATAATGTCCTTCGGTTTGCATTTTAAAAAAATACAACCAGGAAATTAAACCTGTAATTATTAAAACGTATGACAAAGTTTTGAACTTGTGTTTGAAAAGTAAAAGTAAAAAAGGCAAGAGTAAATAAATATGCTCTTCAATACAGATCGACCATAAGATGGAATATGTTTTTACAACTTCCTGAAAGATTAACTGATAATTAATGGTGAAGGTGAAGGCGTACAATAAATTTATTTGGATATGAGCTGCCGACATACCACTCAAGGCAGGCAACAACCAAATTTTTACAATCACCGCCAAAAAGTACAATGGCCAGATGCGAATAATCCTTCGCATGAAAAAGTTTTTTAGCGAAAAGGTTCCCAATTCAAATTCTTTCATCAAAATCAATGAAATCAGAAAACCGGAGATGATAAAAAAAACATCTAAAAAAAATGAACCCGAATAATGATGAATTTCTGCCGCTTTAGTAGGAATCCCTTTATCACTCAATGTTTGAGTAGCATGATGAAAGATAACCCCGGTAGCACAAATAAAACGAAGCACATCCATCCCTGCAAAATAATCAATAGAAGATGAAGGTTGTAGTTTCGCTTTCAAGTAAAATGAATTTAAAGATTTAGACTAATATACAAAACATTTCAAACAAAAAAAACGTCAGCAAAGCTGACGTTTAATAGTATTTAAATAACCTACTAATCGGTAGGCAGGTTTTATTGCAAAAATTATATTGAACTTGCGCCCAACATCAACACCGGATTTTCCAAATTGTGTTTCAACGTTTGCAAGAATGCTGATCCTACTGCTCCATCCACTACTCGGTGATCACACGACAAGGTTACCTTCATTATGTTGCCCGGAACGATTTGTCCGTTTTTCACCACTGGAGTTTGTTTGATTCCACCCACGGCTAAAATACAAGCATCCGGAGGATTGATAATCGCAGTAAATTCATCGATTCCAAACATTCCTAAATTAGAGATGGTAAATGTATTTCCTTCCCAATCGCTTGGTTGCAATTTTTTCTCACGTGCTTTCACAGCATAGTTGCGCACCTCCGTACCAATTTGTGTTAATGTTTTACCATCGGCAAAACGCACCACAGGAACCAACAACCCTTCTTCAACGGCAATGGCAACACCAATATGGATATGATTGTTATAACGAATGCGATCGCCCAACCATGATGAATTTACTTTCGGATGTTTACGCAAAGTAGCAGCAACTGCTTTTATCACCATGTCGTTAAACGAAATTTTTAATCCTGCAACAGTATTGATGGCTTCGCGTGCTTTGATTGCTTCATCCATATCAATTTCCATTGTTAAATAGAAATGAGGAGCAGTAAATTTACTTTCACCCAAACGTTTTGCAATAACTTTACGCATTTGTGAAACTGGCTCTTCGGTAAAGCCTTCCATGCCAACAAATGTTGATTGTGCACCATTTGATTGGAAATTATCAATATCGCGTTTGATGATTCGTCCATTATCACCACTTCCTTTCAAGGCAGAAACACTAATCCCTTTATCTTCTGCTAATTTTTTTGCCAATGGAGAAATCTTCATTCGATCACCATTTGCAGTCGTTTTTGAAACGGTCGTTGCTGCTACTTTTGTAACAGCAGGAGTAGCAGATTTATTTTCTGCAACTTTTACTTCTTCTTTAACAGCTGGCGCAGCAGATTTATTGGCCTCAGCAGCAATAATTGCTGCAACATCTTCTCCACCCTTTCCTAAAATTGCTAAAATCGAATCTACCGGAGCACCTTTTCCTTCTTGCACACCAATGTGTAAAATCACACCATCCTGAAACGATTCAAATTCCATCGTAGCTTTATCTGTTTGAATATCTGCAAGCAATTCACCCGACTTCACTTTATCTCCTACCTTTTTATGCCATTTCGCAACAACACCTTCGGTCATGGTATCACTCAATTTCGGCATGCGTACAATTTGAACGGTATCCGGAATTTTTACTTCAATTGCTTTTGTTATCGGCTCTTCTTTTTTAGATTCCGCTTTCACTTCTTCTTTTGCTGAAGAATTTTGTTGTGCTTCACCGGCAAGCAACGCTGAAATGTCTTCTCCTTCTTTTCCCAAAATAGCAAGGATTGAATCAACCGGTGCCCCTTTCCCTTCTTGCACCCCCACATGAAGTAGAATACCATTTTGAAAGGATTCAAATTCCATGGTTGCTTTGTCTGTTTCGATATCAGCCAACAATTCACCCGACTTCACTTTATCACCTACTTTTTTATGCCATTTCGCAACCACGCCATCTGTCATGGTATCACTTAATTTGGGCATTCGTACTACTTCAGCCATAAATCTAATTTTTATTTGTCAATCTTCAGAGTTGTTTGGTCCTCTTAAAAATCTGAAATTATGTTTATACTATTTGTTTAAAATTCTATAAATCGGTTTGTTTCAGCTCCACAATGGCATTGAATTTTATTCAACGATATACGGATAATCATCTTGCGTATACACATCTTTAAATAATTCATCCGGAGTTGGATATGGAGAGTCTTCACCAAACTTAACAGATTCTGCAACGATATCATCCACTTTTTGTTCCGCGGCTTCAATATCTTTTTCACTCATCCAATTATTCTTTTTGATGGTCGCCAATACTTTTTCAATTGGATCTTGTGCTTGATATTCTTTCACTTCATCTTTTGTACGGTAACTTTGTGCATCACTCATCGAGTGACCTTTGTATCGATAGGTTTTCATTTCCAACAATGTTGGACCATCACCTTTTCGTGCACGGTTAACCGCCTCTTCCACTGCTTCATGAACAGCTTCACACGTCATACCATCCACCGCATAAGAAGGCATATCGTATGACAAACCCAATTTCCATAAATCATGCACATTGGATGTACGTTCAACTGAAGTACCCATTGCATAATTA
>Ga0075163_10002599_pt1 | contig 24255 bp, 27 predicted proteins | sample JI1023141ADNA_FD_71478 | JGI IMG/M metagenome (GOLD analysis project Ga0075163, IMG submission 71478) | Wastewater effluent complex algal communities from Wisconsin, to seasonally profile nutrient transformation and Carbon sequestration -... | ecosystem: Engineered > WWTP > Effluent > Algae... | reverse complement strand
AAATAATTTTCTTCATGGTATTGCTCTCCTATAATATTGGTCTAAATAGTTTTTTAATGTTGTTCCCGCTGGTTGTAATACATCGCTTACAATCAATGGGCTTTCCGCATCGTCTCCGTTATTGTTTGAAATAAAACTTACCAGATAAAACTTCGCTTCCCTTGCGCTTCTGATTAAGTCTGTCATAAATGCCCCGGACGCATTATTTCGTGCTGCCAGTTCATTGGTAATCGGATGCTTGCCCGTTCTTTTGAAAATGTACCAATCAAAAATTTTGAAAAGTCTTGAAGGGAAAACAGTATTATAAACAGTATCTGCATCAACACGGCTTAGTTTGATATGCATGTTGATATGGGTTAATTTAATATCTCTGTAGCCTGTGAGCAACGTATCAACCTGCAACATTTCGCTAAACGTTCCCGCAAGTATATCTGGCTTGTTATTGTTCTTTAAACAGCGTCCAAAACTTGCGCTATCGCTGGTCATACCATTGTCGGCATAGTATTTATAAATCAATGCTTCGGTTCCTACATCGCTAACTGCGCCATCTGTAATTACTTTTATACCTAATGAACGGCAAAGCGGCACCATTGCTTTTAAGATATTCAAATACGTCAAAAGGCTACCTGTATGGAAACCACCATTGCCGGGCTCATCCTCAAAACATACCGCATCCGGTAATGCATCATAATTGTTTACTATTTCTAAGAATTTCGTTTTGTAAGCCGCAGTATCGGTTTGAAAAGCACTGGGTGAATTGCCCCATGAAAAGTTTACAAAGACATTTAACCCTGAATCCTGCGCCCGTGAATAAGCGTTATCGCCACTGCTCCATGTACTCATAACGACACCATCAGTCCTAATCCAGTTTGAGCCCAATAGTTTAGCTGCATGCGCTTTTTCGGATCCGTTCAATGCGTCTTTAATTGACACGCTGAATTGGGTGGGCGGGCGCAATTGTGCCAGTGAAAAAAAGGGAATGAATAATATAAAAAATATCAACCTCATTGAATATCATTTGCGATGCCGTAAAAAATAATGTACGTTCCATCGTAACGAAAAAAAACATCGTCTTTCAATCCAGCCTCAGTTGACAGATAAAGTACAAGACCTGAACCATACCCAAAGGCTATTTTACCGTTTGCGGGAACAGTTAAAATCCTGCTGCCCGTACTATCTTGCGTTACTGTTAATACTCCCCTGTCACCGGCGGTTAAATTTGTCATGGCAATGGTTGCATCCCCTGTCATAGTAAAATAAAAATCTTTGCTTAGTGTAGTATTTAATGCTGCATTAATGGTTATAGTAGCCCCGTATGTAGCAGCTACGGGCGCAGCATATCCTGCCGTACCTGCGGGAACACTATAAGAACCGTTGGCATTTAAAAATTGCGCTGTATTACCATTCCCTTTCGGGGCATAACCATGCTTTGATGTACTTACATTTTGAGTAGTATTATCTGCCAATACCTGCATGGCTTCGGTAACTTTGCCGGCCCCGATTGTGGCTGTTATCGCTGATGTACCAGAGCCGGAAATGTCGCCCGAAATTGTAATCGTTCCCCCGCCTGAACCATTGGCGGCGGCGGTAACCCTTCCCTTACTATCAACGGTTATATTCGCGCTTGTGTAACTACCTGCTGTAACTGCGGTATTAGCAAGTGTTGTTGTTATTGCGGTTGTGCCACTGCCTGAAATATCCCCGCTTAATGTTATTGTCGAAGGCGTTGAAGGCGTTGAAGCCCCGCCGCTGGAACCGGCAATAATTACCGTTACCCGGTCGGTGTTATAATTCTGCCCTACTAAAGTAAAATCCAGCGTGCCCGTAGTTGAATTAAATGCAACATAAGTTCCGCTTTCATTATATGTATAAAGTGTAATTCCTGCACGTTGAATTGCGATAATTTCAGCACCTATTAAATCATCACTTTGTAAAGTATTGCCTGCTGTTTTAAAAGTATATTCACTGGTATTTGTGCCCGAACCGATAACGAATTTTAATGCCGATGCTCCGCCGCTGCCGGAGCCAGACGAGCGCCACCTGCTGCCATCTCCTGCATAAATAACGCCGTCAAGTATCGCAATCCCGTATTTTGAAAAAGTGGTATCGTGCGGGGCATCCAAAACTTTATCAGCCCAATACCTTTGTTTTCTTTCCCCGTAACCGGCCCTGTCATGGTAATACCTGCCCGTATCATTGCCGGTCTGCGAATAACCTGCCAGCGATACCAATAAGCATAATATTGCAAGAAGTTTTTTCATGTTAGTAATTTCTGTAAAGGAATAAAAATCGCTCCCCTTCTCCGATAGTTGTACCAACTCCAAGGCTTGTGTTATTCCATGTATATTCATCCGATTGCGGGGAGCTTGAAACCCTATATATAGGGTTGCTGGTTCTTGTTACAAATAAGATTTTTTTACCATTAAGAGCCGCTACATGAGCGCCAACACCAGTGCTGGTCAAAGTGCTGCCTTCTGCGCCAGTTGCTATATAAATGAGATCATAAACTTTCATATCTGTATCTATTGGTGTACCTATTTCAGAATCAGAAGGAACGGCACATTTGTTTTGATCGAAGATTATTCTAACTGAAAAATCAATTATGCAACCCGCATGCATATCGTTATCATTTTCAACAACGAGTTGTAAATTATTGTCTGTACTTATAACCCAATCCGAATAATTGCCATCATTAAATTGAGTAACTAAATCCATAGCAATGCTTACCATATCGCTTTGCACATCCTGTTCGTTTGTCTTTGTGTCAGATGACACATTCACTAAATCCATAATGAACATGCGGTAACTCAAAGTGGTCGCGTGCCCTGTTGTGCTTATCTTGCCGCCGTTATCCTGTAAGAAAACAGAAGGGTAGCGCGTTGTGTGATCCGATAAAAAATCACTTACCAACCCGGTCTGAAAGTTTCTTATCTGGCGGTGTGATAGTGATATGCTTTTTATCCGGTTGATTACATTGTTTAATGTCATTCTGTTTGCTTAAATAGATTCTTAATTTTTCTTCATTATGCTTGTTTATTCCTTTACTCATTCGCTGTATGGTTTTTGAGTGAAGCCGCCAGGGTTGCAATATGGATTACTATAATCATCGCCCAAATAAACCGGCATTGAAAAGCTTTTATTATCCGGGGTTACAGTATCAATCCCATTGCCCGGCTGCAGGTATTCCGGGAACTTTGCAACTGCGTTTTGAATAAGGTAAAGCCGCAGCCTGTTTGCGTACCATTCGCCGCGTGATCTGTATTTATTGCTGATATCTATTAGTTCGGACATTGAAGGCAAATCTGTATCCTGCCCCTGCTTTCTTACCACGCCTTTATTCCATAGCTGATAGCTTAATGTTGTTGGTAATTCCGCAAGCGTGAAGTACATCAATGCATCAATAATGTAATTATCCAGTAGTGCCTTATAATCCGTAAACCCTGCCCAATCTGCCGCGTTTACCCTTGCCTGTAATTTGTCATATAGAGCAGTACCGATTATAGGGAGTATATACATATCCTGGGCAACTTTGATATCAGGGTAAATCAATTTAGCGTCTATATTTCCATGTATTGCTGTGCGCTCTTTTATGATTTCATCGCTAAGTAAAAGTGTGTTTAAACTCATGATGCTGCCCCTCCTTTTTTAACTACTATATTTGATTTCCAGTTGTGGCGGCAATGCGGTTCAACCGTGCCGCTGTTGTTCCAAAACCCGCCCCTGCGGTCAAATACAGAATACCCAAGCCGCTGCGAAATCTGTTCTATATCGTACCGGGAATAAAGCCTGTTCAACTCCATCATTTTTGCGCAGAAAGGGCGGTTGCGGGAATCTTCCGGGCCTTCATAGGAATACTTAATAAATATCTGTACTGCCGGGCTTTTTGATACTGGCGGCTTTAAATCAACCCCTTTAGATAATGCCCGGTTTATAATTTCATCCACGCCTATTTTTTCAACAGTGCTTTCTATATATCCTTTTTTTGCAAGGCTTTTTAATTTACTTTCAACAAAAGATTTTGATTCACCTATTGCCTTTGCAATTACTTCTGGCGTAACCTTGCCATCCTTTTTTATCAGTTCAATAATCTTATCCTCAGTCGCGGTTACATCGTAAGTTTTAAATGCTTCATGTATGTAAATTTTTTCATCTTCTTCGATCTCGTCTGCAGAGAAAGAAATACGTTTTGATTTCAGTATTTCAAAATCTTTTTTACTGTCGCCGCATGCATCAAACATGGCAATAATATTATCCTGCTGATCTTCAAATGACAGGGCAAGCGGTTGCGTTTCTTCACCGAGAAAAGCAATTACATCTTCATCGCTTAAACCATAACCGGTTTTTAATAATGCTGTTGCCGCTGCCCTTGTAAGTTTTCCGTTTCCGTCATCGTATTGCCTTATAATTCTGTTTATCCCCTGCATCTGCCGACCGGAAAGGTTTTTAATATGGTCATTTACCGGGGCACTGTCTGTGGCTTCACTAAATGGTTTTGTTGCGGTATTGCCGCCAATAGTTTCACCCGCCCATAAATCTTCAGGTACGCCTAATTCTTTTAAAATAAATTGTTTCGGTAAAGACTGAACCACATCTTTAATATCAAACTGTAACCCTATTGGATCGGTGGGCTGTAGCTTATATACTGATTTAAAATTCGAGTAGTTTAAAACATAATTTATTTCTTTATCAAAGGCCGTTGCTTTTGGTTCTGCGTAAGTGTTTTGAAATATACCGTATGCGAGTTTTAACTCTGTGTTACCGCCTAATTGGCCCTCTGTTTTTATACCGAAAAGCATAGGTGAGGTAACAAGGTGGCCGCTAAATATTTCCTGCTGACAAGTCTTATTTAATTCCACAAATTGTTTATCAACTTCGCTGGCTGACAGGTCTGAAATATCAACCTGTTTGTCTTTGCTGTTATTAAAAACTAAAATAAATTTTCCGGCGTTTTCTGAACCAGCGAACTTTTGCCCGAATCGTTTTTCTATTTCTTTTTTCTTTTCGTCCGTTGGTTCGCCCTGGTAAAACTGCACCATCTTTGACGGCATCATGCCGTTACGAATTGCCGATAAATAATATTTACTTATTTCGATGTCGGTTTCAATATAATTGTTTGAACCAATATACCCCGGTAATGGATAGAAGCGAACACCGGGACGATACTCGTTGTATTCAAATATCTGTGAACCGATGGGGTCTGCAGGATTGAAAGCGTTTATAAATTCTTCTTCTGGTTTGGGGTATGCTTTTGGATCCCAGTTTTCTTTATAAATAAAACCGCCATCTTTCCCTTTTCTTAAAGTAGAATAATCGCAGTGATAAATTTCTGATACCCTGCCATTTCTTGCCCATATAATTTCCAGCCTGCAACCGCCGTAAATCTCAATATCCAGTATAGCTTTTTTCGCAATATCGTTTAAGGTTTCATTAGTCCTGTTGATAATTATATTGCCGTTTTCGTAACCCTTGCCGAAAATGTAATTTGCTTTACCTGTCAGGATCGCATTGTGTTTTGCAGATTTATTGAAAAGGAAAGTAAGGTACTCAGGGTATGAATTATTTTCACCGTACTCAATATAATCTTTGCCGCGCTTTTCTTTGAAAACGGGCACTTTAGAATCGGCAAATTTTAAGACAATAATATCAACTGATTTATCATCTTCTATTTTTTCAGGTGCTGAAAATTTTATATCATCCATTGTATGCTTTGAATGTTTGCGGTTCGTTGTATTTTGTAAATGCAAATGCTGTTGTTCTGTAGATGATTAGTTTTCCATACTCTAACACATCACCAGTCAATGTTTCATCTGTGTTGCTGTTGCTGGCCTGTTCATATACTTTATAATTCCATTGCCCTATTGGGGCATTCAAGAACGTAACAGCGGGGTTAATTGTAAACTGGTTATACCTTTCAATAAAATCGCTTTCATCTTCATCGGATGATTTGATAAATTTTACCTGCTGCTTTGTGAGTGTATGAGTAAAAACAAATAAATAATAAGGCTCCGTTAAGCTCACATTTTCTGTAAGCGTAAGCGTAAGCACTGCCTCTGTATCTGATTGATTAAATTGTAACACTACCAGTAAATATAAAATCAGTGGTTTTGTTCCAAAAACAAAAATGCCTCTCATTTGAGAGGCATTTTATAAGATATAGGATTTTAAATGTTAGGTCTGAAGTGTTGCGGCTGCTGCATCTGAAACGAATGGTGCCAGCTCTTTTTCTGCCCCGGTAAAGTTTAAAGTGTACCCATTACGATCACCCCATGCAACGCCGTTTGCGGCTGAACCACCAAGCAATCTTAAACCGTATTCACGCCCGTACAATCTCCAGGTATCGTTATTATCTTTCATCACAACAACGCAGTTATTTTTTGCCAGTAAAAGAATTTCATTCCGTACCGCTACGTTTTGTTTGTTGATAATAATAGTGCCTTTCTGCTCGTAGTAGTTGGTACCGTTCTGCCTGTTGCCGGTAATATCTTCGGTAAAATCTGCCGTTTCTAAAACCAGTTGATATTTACGGAAAACCTTTCCTGCCGCTTTTGTAATTGTTGTTAGTGTGCCAGAACTTTCAACGTAAGCTGAAATATTTTCCAGCTCAATAATGTAACATTCTTTTGTGCCACCCACGCCAATGGCACATGAAAAAGAATAATCACTGGTTAATGCACATGCCATTTGATAAATATTTAAAAAGGCGGCTGTTAACCGCCCTTATTATTAAACTAATTTGAAGGAAACAATTTCATCAGGGAAGGCCACGTTCACACCGTATTTAAACTGCACTTTGAAACGCAGGTAATCTTTAAACTGATCTTCCATTATTGAAAATTGTTCGTACTCATTTTCAAGATCAACGCCTGCAAACAAGTTGCTCATACGTGCACTAAACAAACGGCTGGTGCCATCAAGTCCGTGAACCGCAGTGAGCTTGTAATTTGTGCCAGGTATTACAACCGTTCCATTGGCCGCAGAAACTTCACTGCCTGAAGGGGCGAAGTTGAAAAGGTTCTGATCGGTAAAGGCATTGATAAACTTATTGAAAGTATCCCATCCGCAGAATATGCGAATATCATCCTGCCCGGTAATGTCCGCAGGCAATGCCAGCCACATACTGTTTACAACTGCCTTAACGTTGGCCGGAGTAATCCCTGTTGCGGAAAGGATAACGCCGATGCCGTTGTAAGGAGCCTGGTTTGCTGTGATCGCTGTGGCCGCTGCATCAATCAATTTTACAAAACCGTCAAAACGAGAAAGGTTTGCATTACCGCTTGTTGTATCACCCATCCATATCGCAATCTCTAATTGCTTCGCAATGGTGTCGGCCTTCAGGTTTGCGTAATCCTGTTCAAAAGGAAGTTTATTATCATTGCTGCCTTTTGCAAGGGCTTTGCTCATGTACTTCGCGTTCAAAGTTTTTACGCATATATCTTCCACTACAGCGATTTCGCCGATAGTTACCTGGCGCTGTGTAAGTGAAGTGTTACCACTGGAAACCCTTGTACAACCGGTACCATTTTGAAAGATGGCATCTGTTGCAAGAATGTTTATTTTTTCAGCGAATTTCACGCCGGTCATTACAGTGCCCTCACTCCTGATCAAATCGGAAGTACGGCCACCAAAAAGAGATTTGGCAACCAGCAGGTCTGTGTTTTCAATTATGTAATCTGTTAATCCTGATACTGATAGTGCCATTTTTATTTGGTTTTAATAAGATGATTTGATTATTTGTTTTTGGATTTTAATGCTGTGATTGCGTTCGCAATGCCTTTAATTTTTTCCTCTTTGGCATTCGATCTTTCAAACTGTTCTTTCTTCCTGCCGGTTAAGGTTACGGGGTCTGCGCTTGGTAATTCAGCAAGCTTTTCGGCTAACTCGAATAAGCCTTTTATAACTTCGTCCTGCTTTGTAATTTTTTGCTCTGCAGCTAATAGCTGCGTTGCTTGTGTAGCGGTAGCGGCCTGCATAGGAATGAGGCTATCTTTGTACGCCTGTATTGCTGCATTCTCCTGGCCTTGCCTTATCTGGTAGCCGAAATTGCTATCCATTAAAGCTTTAATCATTATCTCCAAATTCGACAACCTTTCTTCTGCTGTGCCTGTAGCAAACTTTGCGTACATGGCTTGTACTGCTTCGGCGGTTAAAATAACTGGTGCTGGTGCTGTAGGTGCGGCAACCGGTGCAACAAAATCGGGCTGCGTTACTGGCTCCATTGGTGTTACAACTGATATTGCGCCGCCTGCGTCAACAGTGATTTTAGAGCCGTCCTCTAATTCGTAATCGCCTGCGGGAGCTGGTGCGCCTGCAATGGTTACCGCATCTGTTGCTGACGGTGCGTTTGTTACGGTATCTTTAACCGCAATAGTTATTTCAGTGCCATCTTTTAATTTGAATGGCACGCCTGTAACTATAGGTGCTACTGGTGCTACTGGTGCTACGGGAGCCGCTGCAACGGGTGCAACTATTGGTGCATCGAAAAGCGCTTTCACTTTTAAAAGAATATCTTTGGCTGATTGTGCTACGTTCATACCACTAATTATTTTTATTGGAAATCTGTTTCACTTAAAATTTTCTGTATTCTTTCTGCCGCTTCTTCCACACTCATTTTTTGTTTAACAACCGGCACGTAAGAGAATAGCCCTTCCACGCTGAAGCCTTTTATGGTTCCGGCTTTCACCTGCTGCCAAACAGCATCGTTATTTACTTTTGCGGAAATAAACCAGGAACCATCGGCGACATCCTCGAAGCCTTTAAGCGGAGATATGCCGAGCTCGGCATCTGAAATAAAAGAGTTGAAAATTGTTACATCGCTTACCTGCGCATCTGCTTTATGGAACAGGTTAAAGTTTTTCATGTAACCTTTAGATGAAAACTTTTCTACAATACAGCGTATAGCGGTTTTATCGAACACTACATAGTATTCGCCCAACTGTTCATCTTTGCGGTACAGTGGCATATCAGCAATCATAGCCGGGCCGGATATAATTCTTTTTTCTTCGTTGAGGGTAAAATGTGCTTTCTGTTCGTTTGATTTGAACGCATGAAAATTGCGCTCGATGGCTGGCCGGTCAACTAAGCCAATAAAATTTACTTCTAAATCAGAAGTTGTGTCGGGATCAATCTGTGCTTTGTAAACCTGTAGCTCCATGCCACTAAGTAGAAACAGAAAGGTTTTGTTTCACTTAGCCACCGAGCCTTGCTTGTCTGTTCAGCCTTGTATTGCGTTCCTGATTATTTGCAACATCTGAATCAACCAGATAAGCCCTCACGGTCGAATTTCCTATTTGGTTTAATGTGCCCTGATTTAATGATGTAGTTTGTACCTGCGGTGCAATAGGCGCAGCAGGTGCAGATAAAGAAGGCGCTGAAACACTTGCGCCGCCCCCACCGCTGCCCGGCACTTTTGTTTTTACGATTGCACTTACTGTTTTTAAACCAGCAGCGATTGCAATACCAGCCTGTATGTAAGGATATGCAGGGAATGGAATACTTGCCGGGTTCTTTGAGGCATTTTTAAATACCGACCACGCCGCTTCGTATGTGTTGATAATAGTAGAAGCAACAGCAAGAGCCTTGCCCACTACTGTTTGCCTTCCTATCAAATCAGAAAGCCCGTTTGCCGCATCTGATATTATCTGGTAAGTCTTTAATTTATTTTCTGCAACGGCTTCGTCTGCCCTTTGTTGATCTTTATTGTTTTGAATTACACGAGCTGTGTATTCATTATCAAGCTTGGTCTGCTGTTCGTATTGATCGGAAAGAAATTTTGCATCTTCTTCAGCTTTTGCTTTGGCCGCTTCGTCCTGTTGTTTGCTTAGCGATTTTATAGATTCAACGTATTGCAGCCACCCATTTGTAATAGCTTTTCTGTTTTCCAGTTCTTGCTTTTCGGCTTCCTTTAATTCATTAATCCTTTTCAGTTTTTCATCCTGTAACCTTTTGTCGGCTTCATTCGCTTTGGCTTTATCAGCTCTTTCAATGGCATGGTATTGTTTATTAAGCCTATCCCTGTCCGCTGCGCTTTGTGCCTCAATATTGTAAATAGCCGCTTGTGCGTCCGCTTCTTCTTGCAGGGCTTCATCGCTCTTGTCAGATAAGTTATTTTTCGCCTGTATTGCCGCTAATTTCTTTTTTGCATTTTCAAGTTCCTGCGCGGACTGTGCCCCTTCTGCCTCACGCACTTCATCAATCGCTTTTTTCCTTTCCTTGCTGCTCGCGGTATCATCATTTATCAACTCTTTTGCAACACGCAAATCCCTGTTTAATTTTGCCCGGCTTACGGTTAAATTTCTTAGTTCATCGCCCAAATCCTGCAATACTTTTGTTGCATTTGCCGCTGCCTGAAATTCGCGGGAAATTTCTTCGCCGATACCACTTACCGCCGCCCGGCCTTCTTCTAATGCACCTTTAAAATCGCCACTGAAAAACTTTGCAATAGCCCCGGCAATTTTTAAAATCCTATCCCTGATTACATTTATTGTAGCTCCAATCCCTGCAAAAACCTGTTCCATTTTGTCCGCGCCTTCATTGGTAGATGTAAAGGCTTTATAAAGCAAGGCAAGTGCGCCAACAATGGCTGTAATTACTAATACAACAGGGTTTAGTAACAACGCCTTAAACGCTGCACTTAATTTACTCACGCCACTTCCAGCCGCACCCAATGGACCTGGCAAAGCGCTCATTTGCGATTTAAGTTTGCCAAAACTTCCCGTGCTTTCTTCAACAGACTTGCCCGCATCCGATGCAGCGGCCCCGGTGTCTTTTAAATTACTGTTTAACTCAGTAGTGTTTTTATTTACTTCTTTAATATTGGCATTGCTATTACCAGTATCTACCTGAAGGGTTGCCGCTATAATTTGTTTTTCTGCCATTACTTTTTATTTAATTGATCTGCTTCATACTTGCTCTTTGCTTTTAAATAAGCAAGGTCATTGAATGCCTGGCGAATAGGTAACTTAAATGCTCCTTCTAATGTTATTCGTTCGTATTCTGCAACCTGTGAAGCTGAATAAATCCACCCATAACGTTTATTAAACGGGTCTGTTTCCGCTTCGCCGTTTACTGTTTTATCTAAACCAAAAAGGCTTTTATACTCATTATTAAATTCTTCAAATCTTTGCTTAATCAGCCCAACACTTCCCATTACTTTTAGTATAGACTGGCCTAAAAAGTATTCTGATTTTTTCCTGTGGTGTGCGGAATTATTTTTTAATAATGGTAAATTACTTATGGATGCAATGATGTAATGGGCATTCTTTAACGTGTCTATAGAAAGGAAATAAGCGAGTTCAATGTATTGCCCAAAAGTCATTGCAGAAATATCATAATTGATAAAATACTTTCCTATTCTTTTTGCGGGCTTTGGTTCAAACGGAGCCTCGAAAATCTTAGTCAGTTTACCAATTAATCTATCAGCTTTCTTTTTGCCGGCATTATCTAACTGGTGTTCGGTAAGTCCAAAAACAATGCATGTACTGAATAATGCTTTATCAATATCGCTCATTGATTTATTCACCCCCAGGTTGTCAATAAGCTGGAATTTATACAATGATATTTTATGCCACTTACTCATTAATAAATTGTATTTATAACCCTTAATAACTGCACTTCGCAATCGCCGGGTATGGTTGTATTATAATCTGTAATTTTATTTAACCGGAACAAAACACCATCGAGATAAACGTATTTTGAAAAGTCAATATCGAATATATCTTTTGGCGTTAAGTAGAATTTACCAATTACCATTTTACTGTCTTTATCGGTAATTTCTGCCATGTACGAACTCCAATACAAATTAAACTGTGTCTTTGTGAGGTCGCCGGTAAGTAGAATAAAAAAAAGTTCATTGAGTGCCCCAAAGTTTAAATCATTGTCGGGGTTGTCCGGGTCGTCCAGGTGCCCGGCATATCCGTACTTTGTGTAACTGTCGTATGTGGAAGATCCCGCCGCGTTCTTTAAATCCCAGCTTGTAACACCTGTTACCAAACGGGCCTGCAATATCCTTATATTGCTATCAATCGTTTCCTCAGTTCCGTTGCTGCTTTTAAGTATTGTACTGTAAACTTTATCTTCGCCGCCATATCCAACCAAAGGAGTGCCGGAAAAAATTAAATCTAAACTGCTTTCCTGTGTGGCAAATTCAAACTCACTGTTAAACGTGTATGAACCGTAACCCTCATTGTATCTTTTTTTGTACAGGTCGTTATAAAAATCACTGTCATCTTTATACCTGAAATTGTATATCTTAGAATTAAGCTCACTCATTGGCTTAATCTTTACAACGGAATCCCGGTTTAATTTATAAGTCCAATCCACGGCGTTACCTGAATCGGTAGAATAAAAATCAACGAAAGGGGTTATATTAATCAGCCTTTCATCAAATTGACTTTCATAAACGTACAGGTTAAATAATTTCACTATTGATGTAAAGAAATCAATCTGCCTTATATTTTTCGGGATACTGTCGTTTACGGTTATTGTATCTAAATAAGCAACCTCTACAAGTTGCGGTGTAAGTGAATTAAAATAAACAGTACATAACGTAATGCTGTGTGTGTTCCCGCTGGTAGTGTTAGCGATAGAAACAACACACGTAATGTAATCAGTGGTGTTAAACGTTGCCGAAATATCGGCGTTAAAACTGAAGTAATTTGTTACGCCGCTGCCATTATATGAACGGGTTTGCGCATAGATTGAAACGCCGTTTTTATAAAATGTAACCGTAACATCTTCTTTGATAAAATTACCAACCACATCAACGTGAATTGTTCCGGTTACCGATGCAACCCCGCCATAAGTTATATGTTCGTTGCCGCTGGTTAAAGTGAAATCTGTTCCCGTAATAGCATCCCAGGCTATATTTACCGGGTTCACTTTCATGCTGGTTACGGTAGCTTCCATTAATTTGGTACGGCTAACAACGAGCTTCTTTTGATTGTGTGGTATTATCAGCCGCTTAAACCTGTCTGTGTTTATTATATCGCTGCTGTACCGGTAATTTGCGGCGGCAAACATTTTATCTATGTACTCTTTTACAAACAATGCCGGTCTGAATGTTCCAATTTTCCAGTCATGTTTGCCGGTTGAATAAGTTCCGTAATCAACCAAAGGATAATAAACCCCGGCCCCGGCATTTTCATTGGCCCAACTGTTTTCAATTTCGGTTTCATTATAGGTGTGATCGTAAGCAGAAAAATCGAGGTCGGTTAAAAACCCGCTTGATAACGCTACATTCAAATTTGTCAATTCACCATTAAGTGCAACCTCGTAATCAATATTCTTTTTATCCTTATTGATTTGCAGAAGCCTGAGTGTTCCTTTGAATGTTTGTAGATTGTCCTGAAATATTAAACACCTGGCGCTTTTGGCTGCATTGAAATTGTAACCAACATTATCTAAAGTTTCATTGTAATCATTGCTGCTGCCTGTTTCAAAGATGTTACCAAATAAAGCATTGTTGTTATTGGTTCCGGGCAGCACAACGGTTTTACTGAATGTTGTTTGCCTTGTAGCAAAATCCTTTACATCATCAATAGCAAATGTCAGCAGGCTGCTTATGTCTGCTGAAATATCAACCCTTAAACCTTCGATAAATAATTCTGATATCATCTAAACTGCGCATTTAATTGTTCCCCAAATTCAATATTCAAAGTGAGGTTTGTTAAATCATCATTAACATGCTTTTTCGGCTCATAGTTAGTTTCGCTGATTACCACAGGAAAGAAGTACCCGCTTTGCTCTATGTACACCATTGGCGACAAAACCAACTGTTCCAGCCATGTATATTCATCATCGGTTAGCAGGTCGCTGTTTAATATCATTCTTTCTTTATACTGGCTTGAATAAACGCTCCTGCTTTCATTGTAAACATTATTTGCATTCTTATAACTTACAGCCCCTGAACTATCCACCGTATAAGGCAGCTTGCCAAAGTCTTTCTTTTCAATGTTTATTGTTTTACGTGAAACCTTTGTAAAGTCTTTGCTTTCAAAACCTCCGTATTTATTGAGGAAATGAAGCGTATATATTTCATTAATAACCTCACAGGTCATATCGAATTTGTAAGTAACATCATCACTGATATTGGGAGTTGTAAATAAAACAGTGTAGTATTTTATACTATCGTTTATCATGCCGGGTGAAGCTGCATTGATAGCGGCCTTAGAAGCGTTGATAATTATCAATTCATTCGCAGCGCCCGGCGTTACCGTGCTGTTTAAAGTTGTTACCAGTGTGTTTGAATAATCGTAGCTCTTTACCGTTACCGTGATATTATCGGTATCGGTGGCCAGGAAAGGAATGAAATTAAAAGATGAATCACAGTGAACCGGTGTTGCGTAAGGCCTGTCGGTCAATGCTTTATCAAGCTGCGTTAATGAAGTGGTGCCGCCAATTAAACGGCCATTGTAATTATTAAAAAATGTACGGGCTGAATCAACGGTTAAATTTGTGTAGGTAGTGTAAGAATACTCCTCGCCAAATTTAACCTGTACTGAAATACTAAATTCGCCTGCGCCTAATCTTTGTGCAACCAGTGTGGCGGCTGTTGGGTTAAAGGTTGTGGCAATATAATTTCTCACTATCTGCCCAATATTGAAGATGCCAATATTTGTTGTTGGGTCTGGAACTTTCTTAACCCTTGCAACCATTACACCAGCAACATACACATCTGCAATAAACTTATAATTCGGGTATGTTACTGGGTCTGCCGTGTGCACTACTTCTGCAACGGTGTAAATTAAATCATCCTGTACGCTACTGTATGCCGCCGGGGTCGCCTGTATTGTAATTGCCATTATATACTGTTTAGAATATCAATTTTAAAAGCAGCTCCAAGCCTGTCGCTTACTTTAGATGAAGTTGTTACCGCAGCCTTATCTATAAACCCGGTTGCTTTTATACCGTACATTTTTATATTGCGGGCAGCACCCCAGGCTTTATCTATTGCCGAAATACTTACATTCTTTTTTTCATTGCTGCTTACCGATTTCTTTACGTTGAACGTGCTTTTTTTTGCCCGGCCAATACTTTCCTCTAAAGATTTGATCATGCCGCGCGAAGGGAAAGAAGTTTTAAACGCATACTTACCGGCTCCGCTTTTGGTTCCTCTTACACCACTGTTTACAAAGTCGCCGTAAGCGCTCATTAGAATATCAACCTTTACAGTATTGCCGGTTTCAGTGGGGTCGCTTAGCGTAAGTGAGCGCGAAAGTTTACCGCTGGCATTACTATTGCTTTTATTTAAATTATCCTGCGCATCTTCTACAAATTCACCAGCCAGCAAAAACAATTCTGTTAAGGATTCACGCGGCTGCAGTTCATCCTTTTCATCGCTCCCAACGTTATCTAAAAATTGTTCCGCCAATGCTTGCGCCTGTGATTTGCCGATACTCATTACCGTTAAATATATTTCCATGGCTTTTGTTTTTGGGCATAAAAAACCCCGGTTAAGACTAACCAGGGAAAATTAAAAAAGAAAAATTATTATTTTACCAAACCGAAATTTCCCCACCTTTCGCAGCGTTCTGCCACTTATGCCACGCCAAGGCTAACGCCACAACATCATCATCGTGTTCACCTTCTGGTGCACTATACTTTACCCCTGTACGGGTGTACTCAAATTCAAACTGTTCTAACTGGTGCCGCAATTTTCCGGTGCCATTTATAACATCGCCATCATCTGCGATAATTAATTTACGGCTCTGCATACCCACTGCAAGCCCTTCCATTAACCTTTGCTTGCTTGCCTGTGTGAACACATACGGTTCAATCTGTTGCTGCACCTGTTCAACCTGTGAAACAACTACATCACCCACGCCGGTACTATCCATTGCAATGGGTTTATTCGGCAGATACTTTATTGTATCAATAGTTTGCTGCCATCCTGCTTTAGTGAAATTGTGGTAATGGCTCATTGATCCTAATTTATCAAGCCCGATAATAGAAACGTAATCCACTTTACGGGCAAGGTCAATGCCGAAACAAACGCTTTCGTGTGTTGATAAAGACGGATGGCAACAGGCGGAAATATATTTTAAACCGAATGGATTAGAACCGTCCTCACTTGCTTCAGCTAAATAAAGCTCGTTAAAAACACTTTCCGGTAAATCTCTTTTAGCTGCTTCTATTTCTTCTATAAAGGGTCTGCCATCTTTGGTTTTCATGCCAGCAGCAGCGGCATCGTAAGCAGTTATTTTAAAGTAGGCATAATCCTGTTCCTGCCCACTCTTTGCCCGCATCGCCAATTTATTGCCCCAATTCTTTTTACTCTTGGCGTTACCGATAAACTTACATTTCCCGCCTGTACTGGTAAGCGTTGATCTTAAAGCATGCCATGCCGTTTCCCTGGCGCGTGTAAATTCATCGAACACCGCTGCGTAAACATCATCACCATAAAGGTTATCCGGCTTCTCGCCGGTCTTAAATTCTATTTTGGCACCTGTTACTAATGTGATAACAAGGTTTGTCTCATTGGCTTTAAAAAAAGATTTGTCGCTGATTTGTACCTTCATCCTGTTGTAAGCAATCTTTGCCTGCCCAAATGTTGGAGCTACCCACCACACGCTTTGGTTTGCTTTACACGCAAGTGATTGCTCAAATAACCAAACTATATGCGATGCCGTTTTACCGCATTTTGTTGCGGCCAATGTTACCGTGTACCGTGCCGGGCAATTAAGTATCTCCGTTTGATATGGATACATAAACGGTCTGGTATATTCGATTTCTTTAGCTGGCATTGCTTACAAACTCCTTTGGTTTTTTATACACTTCATCAGATGAAAGGCTTTTAAAATAATTATACGTAATTGCTAATCCTTCTGCTCTATTCACTTTTGGCAACCAGTCCAGCAATTCAATTGCTTTTGAGATATCCGGCCGGCGTTGCTTTGGATCGTCAACAGGTAATGGCAAATACTTTATTTGCCTGTCAGAACCCGTTAACTTTAATATTTCTTCTGCGAACTTTTTTAAAGTAATTTCAACAGGGTTACCAAGGTTTACGGGTAAATGGTAGTCAGACATTAACAGCCTATAAATACCCTCAACCAAATCATCCACATAACAAAAGCTTCGGGTTTGACTGCCATCACCGAACACGGTTAAATCTTCACCGCGCAATGCCTGCCCAATAAAAGCCGGTAAAGCCCGTCCGTCATTCAACCGCATGCGCGGGCCGTATGTATTGAATATCCTTACAATGCGGGTATCTACATTGTGGTAGGTATGATACGCCATTGTAATAGCTTCCTGAAACCTCTTTGCCTCGTCATAAACACCGCGCGGGCCAATACTGTTGACATTGCCTAAATAGTTTTCATCTTGAGGATGCACTAACGGATCACCGTAAACCTCGCTTGTACTTGCAACTAAAATCCGCGCATTCTTTTCTTTAGCAAGCCCCAAGCAATTATGCGTACCAAGTGAGCTTACCTTCAATGTCTGTATAGGGATTTTTAAATAATCAATTGGTGAAGCTGGTGAAGCAAAGTGTAAAATGTAATGAAGTTCGCCGGGTATATGAATGAACTTTGAAATATCGCTTTTGTAAAACTCAAAGTTTTCAAGCGGGAACAGGTGAGTGATATTTTTAAGGTCGCCGGTAATAAGGTTATCAAGCCCGATAACTTTAAAGCCTTCTTTAATAAAGCGGTCGCAAAGGTGTGAACCAAGGAAACCCGCCGCGCCTGTTATAAGAACTTTCTTCATGTTTATTTTACCCGTTGAAATACCCTGTTATGCACAACCGAAAACAATTCTTTGTAATACTCATTTGGTAAAAGTTCATCAACCGCCCGGCTCACATCCTCGATGCCTTTAAAATAACCATCAGGTAAATTGTACTTATGGCAACAATCATCAATAACAAGGTAACCGCCCACTTTAACAAAGCTGCTGTATAGGTAAACATCGGACTTTGCGACATCATAAGAGTGCCCTCCGTCAATGTAAATAATATCGTATTCTTTTTTTCCTGCTTCTGCAATTATTTCAGGATCCGTTGAAAGCCCTTTAATAATCTTTGGTTGTTTTAGTTTGAATGTGGTATGAAGCAATTTTATATCCGCTGCGTAATCGCTTTCCCAATGGTCGCCGGTGCTATCCAGTGGCGTTATCCCGGTTATATCTGCCTTCGGTGCCAGCATCCGTATCAAAGCCAATATCTGCCCCCTAAATACGCCTATTTCAAGAAAGGATAAATTCGGCGGCAAATCCTGTAGTATTAATTTCCACATCCATAAAAAGCTACGTTCGCCAAAACCGAATATTTTAACGGGTGTATCATTGTTACCCTCTACGAAATCCCGGAACGCTTTTAGTTTCGGGTCGGTATTTACATTGTCGGTAAATGAATCGTTTATTAACTTATGGACTTGGGGCCGGTCCGCCCATATTTCCTGTACTTCTTTTAATGTCTGCATAATAGGTAATAGTTTATAAATGTGATTCATTGGGGTGTGGCCATTGCCGTGCCAAAATGTAGGGCGTGTTTTTGTAATAACATTCCACATTGAATGTGGCCCTTCGCTAATATATAGCTGTCCGTTTACAAAATCACTATCCGGGCAGAAAGCAATTGTTTGAAATATCCTACAATCGTAATCTAAAACGATACCGTGCGCACCTTCTAAAAATCTATCGGTTAAATAAACCTGATCAACATCGGTAAAGGCTGGCATTACTTTTTCAACCATAGCGCAGAACAGTTTTGAACTTGCAAACCATCCCCCACCGTTTACATATTTCCAAGGGCTTTCATTTTCAGGATACAACGGCGCTTTTTCGCCGTGCGGGTAACATGCCCGTTCAGCACTCAGCAGTATAATTTCTTTATCTTCAATCTTACTCAATGCTTCTTCCATCGTTCCAAGTGCGAACGTATCCCATGCATCGCTGTAAAAGAAGTGTGTTATTTCGGGATGATCTTTTAAATATTCATAAGTCTTTAAAATCTTATCACCAAAGCCGCGCCAGTCATGTTCAATAAAATGATACGGCCAATTGAAGTAATCGAGTGAGCGTTTTAATTGGGCGCACTTTTTAATGTCCGATGTTGTGGTTATGAGTTTACAGAGCATATAATAATTAATGTCAGGTTATATCTAAAATACTTTCTTTTTCGCCAATTAAAAACCCGTCTTTTTCATACTTATCATCCGTTATTATTTCAATAGATTTAAGCGATTCTATATCGAATTTATCTTTATTATCCGGGTGGCATTTAATTGCTATTTCTTGCCCTTTATTGTTCTCTATATAAAAAAGTATTCTTTCTATATAGGAACCTTCGCCTCTCATTAATGAATCGGGGTATAACATAATTTACTTTTTAAACTGCTTCATAATAAATCGGTTTCGTTCCGTTGTACATTTCATGCACCAGGATTATTACCTGCTGTGTTACTTCGCCGCTGTGTTTGTGTTTCCAGTCCTGATAAGGTGTTTGCCCATCGTCTATATGGTCAATATTTATATGAGGCAGGAAACAACTGTAAAAGCCTGCCAAGTGTGTGCGGTGGCTCATAATCACATCATCATACCCGTACAAACTTGGCTGATACAAATAACCTATCTTATCAAGTAGCGCATAATTATGCAGCACACAACTACCAATAACATGCTTTACTTTTTCAACTATCTGCCATTCATGCCCACCGGTATGCGGCAGCATTATTAACTCACTTTTAAAATCTGCATTTTCGTGTCCGGGGTATTCCCAACAATCCTTTCGCTTTAGTCCTATTTGCCCAATAAGCGGGTCTTTATCAATTGCGTTTTCAAGTTCATCAAGCCAGCACTGGTTATTTATTACAATATCATCATCCATCTTTATGCAGTGCTCTTTCGAGTTACGCAGTGCCCACACTTTATTTATCGCTTTGGCGGTGCCAATATTACCGTCATTATAAATCACTTCGTCAACCATGCCGCTAAAATGATCTATTATGTTTTTTGTTTTACTCGTTTGGGAATTGACAGAAAGCATAAGGCGGTGCTTATAAAAATTAACGGTGCGCCGCAATGATGACAATGTTTCTTCCAAACATTTATCTTTATTATTTTCTTCGGTACTATATACCGCCATGCCGATTAACGCCATAATGTTATTTTAAATTCCGAAACTTGTTTCTGGCAAAGCTTCTTTATACTTGCCTTTTTTAAACCCCTCAATTACTTCATTTATACGCCAGTTCTTTTCTTCCCACGCATGCCCATCAGAAGGTGTAATTATCACATCAAGCATATTATCAGCTTCCCTTATATTGGATATTTCCACCTTTGCTACAAAAGTGATTGATGTGAATTTTAAACCTTTACGAAGTACCATGATTAAATAATTTTATTATTCGCTCTGTATTCATCATAATGCCTGTACACTTTATAAATCATTTCAATAACGCACGGCGGGCAGTCGCCGGGGTTTTGATAGCCGGGTTGAAATTCTTCTGCGATGATACGGGCAAACTCCTGGCGGGTATGATAATCCAAACTCCGTATCGCGCCGGAGATTTGAAGCTTATCGTACACGGTGCGGTTATCATCAAGTATCTTTTTATTTTCCGGCTTCATATTCAAATATTTGTTTCCGCTCGTTATTGATCTTGTAAAAATTAAAATGGATATCGCAGAACTCTTTTAGTTCCTGCCCGGCTTCTTTCTGTCTTTTCCTGCTTGCAACTAATCGTGAAATATGGTTAACCCATTCTCCTGCACCTTTGGCGTATAGCACTGGTAAATCCAAATAAGGATTAACAGGCGAGCAAATAACAGGCAGGCCCATGTTTGCGGCTTCCAATACTTTAAGGTTTGATTTGTGCTTATTGAAAGGGGAATTAAGTAAAGGAACCAAACAAATATCTGCATACTGGTAATGTTGGTAATATTCATTCACATGCTTCCCGGTAAGTATTCGGTATTGATGTTTAATGTCGCTGGTGTACATCATTACCATTTTATACCATTCATCTTCCTGATCCATGTAACCCGCAATAACCATTTGAATTTTACGTGCGATTGTGTTAAGGCAATCTACAGGCCGTTTAAGCAGTGCAATATCTTCACGGTGCGTAATGCTTCCCTGCCAGAAAAGCCGGGTTGCATGAAAAGGTTTTTTAACAATATCAAATTGCCCCTGCCTTGGAATGGCGTTTGGTAGTACATGAACATTTTTATTTATCGGGGCAATCTCAGCCGCTAATCGTGAATGAGTTGTAAAAACAAAATCAGCGTTCTTTATCTGCTCGATTTGCCTGCCTGCAAAACCCATCTTCTTATATTCATCGTAAAGAATATGGTGCGGGTCAAGTTCCCAATGGTCGTCTATATCAACGCAGATTTTAAAGCCGTACTTCTTTTTTAATTCTGCAACCATTGGCAAAGCATGGTCTGGCAGCACACGGTTATACATGAAAATATCGCATCCTTTCTCAAAATCGCTTTCGAGTAAGTTGTTAGTTACATACACATCCGGCCCGTCCATTAGCATCAACGGCATTATTGCCCGGTGGTATGCCGGGGCTGAATTGTTATTTACGGAAGCGATTATGCGCATAGAACTTTTTTGTTAGCAAATTCACCATGAAAGGTTTTAACTGCATTTTTATACACTGAAACCGCGTGCTGTAACGTTTCAAATGTTCCCAAATGCTTTATTTTTTTATTTACACTTATATATGAAACCCATTTTTTAGAAGCTTTATTAAAAGAAACACCCTTGTGCCCGGATGTATTTGTTGACCATTTATTTGTATTGACTGCGTTTTGGCATTTCGTTGCAAGCCTTAAATTTTCAATTCGATTATCGTCTCGTATTTCATTCTCGTGGTCTATCAACAACGCAGGCATTTCTCCTTTACAAATACACCATATCAAAATATGCTCTTGGTAATATTTCTTATCTATTCTAATATGGCGGTACCTGTCTGGCCGTAATGCCCCGGCTCGCTTACCTGGTGTAACCTTCCTGCATGTTTTTATTTTCCAGAAAAGCATACCATCCGCATAATATAAAATTTTATCTAAATATTCTTTTGTCATAAGGCTACAAGTATCTCATTTTTACACATGAATAAATACAACCCGCAAACAATCCCACCGGCAAATAAATAATACCATGCCAGCCAATACAACTACAGCCAATGATTAACGCGAACCACCCCGACATACATTTAAAGCAATTGAATGGCTTAACGTACCCCATTTTCATTACATCTACCCACAGGTAAGAAAAGGAAAGTGCAAGTATAATTATTTGGTAAGACTGCATGATTTATTATTTTGAATATAATGTAATTCTGCCTTAGTAAATACCGGTTTATCCTCACCTTTAACGCGGTGTTTGATTTGGTTTAACGATTTCTTTATTGTTTTATAGCAAGAACCGAAAGGAATATCTGTCTCTGTTTCAATAGCACGGAAGTTGCCATGTTTTAGGTAAAGTTCAATCAGCCCTTTGTTGTACCAGTGCAGTTTATTTATTTCATCTAAGGCCGCATCCGCGAGTAAACCCCTTATTTCTCTTTCTTCTAAATCGTTATTGTCGGCAATTTCCTGATCCGCAAAATCCTGGTATATTGTCCTGAACTTCTTTGCAAACGGGCTTGTGTTCGATTTAATCTGATTAAGTATTACCCTGACTGTAAAAAATTCCAGTGCTTTACTTTCGTGTAATTCTATTATCTTTTGTTCGGGTAATTCGCATATTATTAAAATAATCTCCTGCCTCAAATCTTCCCGTAAATGTTCCGGCTCCATCTTGCCTATGCAATCGCAGAAGTTTTTGCCCGTGAAAAGGTTTGCGATTATTTCGTTTCGGCTCATGTGAGATTTAAGGTTATTTTATACGGGGTTACATCTTCGCCGTCTTTGGTTGTGGCGGCTATTTTTGTCGGGGCATTATCCCCAACCATTAAATTATGCGTTGCGATAGCTTTTATGCGTTGATCTAATGTAGGCTCTGCAACTGTAATAGGTTTCGTTCCATACTTCCCTGTTTCATCGTCATAAACAGGCTCGTATGTTTTATAAAGAAGTTTCCCTGTAGCTATATCAGCTAAAATGCGTTTCTTTTCTTCTGTGGTAAGGGTATCAGCAACCAGTTTATCTTTAAGCTCCTCTACGGCCTTACCTTGCGCCAATGCAGCTATTTTCCCGGCCTGCTCTTTTATATAATTGTCAATTGTTGGTTTTTGTAGGAGTTTGTAGGATTCTACCCTACAACTTGTAGGCTTTGCTTTTGGATATGCGGCGGCATAAGCCTGCTGCGGCGTTCTGCCTTTGATAACTTCATCAGCAAATATTTTATGTTTTATACTTAAAGCCATCAAAAGCCGCTGTTATCTTTTGCACCATTACTAAAATCCGCTGGCGGTTTTGATTTAGTCGGTTTACTTCTTTGCTTTGCCGGACTTTTCGGACCTTTGCCTGCCCTTGCCTTGCGACCTGCATTTATACCGCCGTATTTTTCTGAACCACTTGCCATATTGTTTTAATTTATAGCCCGCCACAATTCTTTGCCGCGAACTGATTTATTAATAGTTTTAAGAAGCGTTTAAGATTATTTTAAAATTGTTGCGGCGGCGGGAGTTGAACCCACACAGTAGGGTTATGGGCCCTATGATCTACCGTTAATCTACGCCACGATGTTAACTAAAATATATCTGTTCCTGGGGTTCTAAAAATACTCCCTGTTTTGAAATGTAATTTATTACCCCACATAGTTTTTTATCCCGGCATTTCAGACTTATCTCCCCAACAACTACCTTCCCTTTTACTTGTAAGTTCCTGCCACATCTGCGGCAATGGTAAGAAGTTGTTTTATTTCCCTGCATAAAATTAATTTATTTTACTGTAATTCCAAAACTTTTTGAAAGTTTTATGATTATTGGAATATTTGTTTACTTTTTAAATGAACCGATTTTTATTGCTTTTTTGATCTGATTATAGGAAACATATTTCCCGCCAACATACCAATGCAGTACACTTCTGTTTTTAGGAACATGCTTTGGTAATGGCATGAAACTTTTATTTGTAAATAATTCCATTGGCATAAAAACGCATTCAATGCCGTTTATTATCATACCAAACCTACCTTTTTGAATTTCAGTTACTTGTATCATGGATGGTTAGCAATTTGGGAGTTATAGGAAATTTTATTTTTTCCCACCGCACTACGAAAAATGCGAGAAAATGAACAGATAAGGTTCTGCAATTGGTTCATCTTCTTTTAGCTCAAAAACTTCACGGTATTTTGAT
>Ga0075163_10002598_pt1 | contig 24258 bp, 36 predicted proteins | sample JI1023141ADNA_FD_71478 | JGI IMG/M metagenome (GOLD analysis project Ga0075163, IMG submission 71478) | Wastewater effluent complex algal communities from Wisconsin, to seasonally profile nutrient transformation and Carbon sequestration -... | ecosystem: Engineered > WWTP > Effluent > Algae... | reverse complement strand
TCCCGAGGACGTTGCTACGAGTCTCGAGTACGCGGTGCTGCGTGACGCAGCGGACTCGCAGAGCCTCAACGAGGCGTTCTCCGCCGTTGGAAATCACCACGGGGGTTTTGATACGTCCGCGGTCATCGTCGCCGCGACCCGAACGCTAGAGTGGGGCACGCCTGCGTACCCACTTACCGAGTACCACGTAGGCGAAGTACTCACGCTGCTGGGCGCTCAGAACGCGGGAGAGTACCGCATTCGTGAGGTCATTCAGGTACCGCCTTCAGTGGTGCTCGACGGAAACCCGCTGGTTGACGAGACGGGCGTCACTGTCGACGCGCTTTTCGCAGTGAGCACCACGAGCATGGGTGGCGGTGCGGCGCTGAGTGCGGGAGTCCTCACAGACCCCGCGGCTCTCTTTGGCGCGCACATGGTAGGCGGTGTCATTGCCATTGCCCAAGGAGGCGCACAGTACCGCAGCCTCATCACACGCTACGTCAGTACCACGGAGATCGAGATCGAACCCGCGGAAGGGCTTCTTGACGCATCTGGCCTTACGTGGGGCGTCGCGCATCTCGCCCCTATCTACTACACGTGTAGCTACGCGCCGCCGTTCGCGTGGCCCACGGACGGCACTGCGCGTGTGGCAGCTCGCCGGTATATCGACGGACAAGCTGTAGAGCTCGGCCGCGACTACACGCTGAGCCCCGACACCGGGTCTATCCGCACAAGGACGGTCTGGCAGTCCACCGACCGCGCGACCTGCAGCTACCAGTTTCGAACCGCTGTGTACACGACGAGAAACGCGCTGCAGTCCGGCACAGACGGCTCGCTCCTAGCGTCCCCGTCGCGCTTCGATGCGCCTACCGCCGTGTTTACCGCAGCGGCGGTTGGCAGCGTTTTGCGCGTATCTGGCGCGACCCTCGCCACGAACGACGGCATCTACCGTGTCGACCAGCTGCTGAGCACTACCTCGGTGGCCGTTACGCGCCTTGATGGCGTCACCACGTATCCTGACGCCGCCACGGGCGCGCTCGAGTGGGCACACGAGAGCCGTGCGGCTGCCGTCGTGACGGATGTCATCGAGCCCGTGACGGAGCTCGGCGTGTGGGCTCCGGACGCTCTCGTTGACAAGTACCACCTCTACTACACGTACGGCTACCTCATCAACCGCGTGCAGGAGTCGTCGGAGAGCTACCGCTCGCTGATTCGCGGCGTGTTCCAGCTATACATGCTGGGGCCCACGCTCGAGCGCTTCGAGGCTGCCGTGAGCACTGTGGCGGGCCTGCCCGTCATTCGGGATGACGGCGAGATCTTCCTCGACTACGACGACGGGTCTATCCGCACAGGCAACGATGGCGTGTTCGACGCAGAGACGCGCACGTTCACGTCAGCAACTGCGGCCTTCGTGCAAGAAGACCTCAGCCGACAGCTGTTCGTCACCACGGGGTACAATGCGCGTCGTAGCTTTGTGCTCTCGGCGATCTTGAGCCCAACGACCGTCGAGCTCCTCGACACGCCCACCACGGACACAGCCGTCAGCTGGGAAATGACCCAAACCAACGAGCACACGGTGCGCACGTCGCGGGCGGTCTACACGTTCCCGCGCATGGCTCCCATCAAGGAGAAGTTCCTGGAGCCTGCGAACGCGGGAGTGCTGACGCTGCGTGCGTTCGAAGTGATCTCGAGCGCCTTCACGGTGACCGACTACGTGGAGACCCCTCGCTGGTGGGAGCGCGCGGCGATCCCTCAAGTACTGCTTCCTGACTACAGCGACCAACGCCGACAGTCCACGCCAGCCCTCTTCGAGAACGTGATCGACCCGGGCGATGACGCTCGCATTGGCGACCCCGGCTTCTTCATCGGTGCCGACGATGAAGGCGTCGTGCCCCCGCAAGCGGTGCTCGCCAGCGGTACGGGCGATGGCGCGCTGCTCGGAGACCCTCTCTACCCGTCCAGCACGTCGGAGACGTTCTTCAGTGCGGCATCCGCGGCGTTCACTGCCGCGGACCTCGGAAACTACATCCGGGTGGCGGGTATCGACTACCGTATCTCTGGCATTGTCAGTGCCACGCAGGTCCGCATCGTGTCCTACCTGCCTCTGCCCTATGATGGCCTCCCGCTCGTCGACTGGGAGCTGATCACGGGCACGCTTCCGTTGCGGCACACCGCGGCTTACGTGATTCTCGACACCCTTCTGAAGCACCACCTGTTCACGGTTCGCTTCGACGCGTTCCTACTGGCCGTGCTCCAGACAGACGTGCTCAAAGATCTCCAGGACCTGGTCTTCGCAGCCAAGCCCACCTACACGTACTTGGTGCTGACTCCAGGTCTGCTGTTCGACGAGGTGATTCGCGTCACCGAGCCCGAGTTCTCCGCCAACGCGTCTCTCGTTCTCGCAGGGCAGGGCGGCGAAGAAGTCCTCGGCAACCTCACGCCGCTGCGCATCGACGGCACGTGGGAGGTCGGGGGGTGGTACCGCTACGTCTCTAACACAGACACGTTCAGCGCTCCGCTTGCTACACTCAGCGACGCGCTAGGCGCGGTTCCCGCGAACTACACGCTACAGCTGTGCCGCTTCTACATAGACCCCGCAGCGTTCACACAAAGCGGCGTCCCGGTCGCGTATGACGCGCATCGCCAGAAGGTTGTCACGACGTACACGGCCGGCGGGGCAGTGTCTGTTAGCGGCGGTGCTGTGTTCTTCACCAAGCCTGGCGGAGCAGCGTTCACCAACGCGGACCTCATGAACTACGTCGAGATTCAAGCGCCCGCAACGAATGCCGGCATCTGGCGCATCGGGCGTGTGGTGTCCGACCACGTTGTGTGCCTCGACCACCCGAGTGGTAGCGCCGAGTCTCCCGTGACGTTCCGTTTTCGCATCAACGGAGCACGCGAGGGGCGTTTCTGGGTAGACGCCGAAGGGCAGAGCTTCTTCGACGACACTGACGGCAAGTTCGGGTTCGAAGTAGCCGACGTGGGTACCTACATCAGGCGTCCGTACCCGCTTGCGTCGCGGCAAGCGGTGTATCGCATTGAAGAGATCATCGACGCGGGTCGTGTGCGTGTTGCGACTCTTCGTGACACCGCGCCTGCGTCTCCAGACCTCGAGGTGCTCTCTTATGTCGACAACGTCCTCGTGTTTGCCGACCCTTTCGTTCACGAAGGGCTGACCTACACCGACCGCCGCATTGTCAACGCGGCTACCGCCAAGGCACGCCAGTACTTCGTCGTGATTTTGTCGGGAAGCTACGCAGGAGAGACTCTCTCTCTAGAGACGTACCTGTCGCCCGACAGTGCGGCGGTGAACGCCTACGCTGGTACGCCGGACTACGACTTCACGGCACGACTTGTCTGCCGAGACCACTACGCAGGCGTCTCAGAAGGCGGCGACTGGGAGCAGTACGTACCGCAGGTCATCATCGACAACGACAGCGCACGTGCCGCGGACGTCACGCTGCCTACGGCGGGTGTCGACACGGATACGGTGTCCTACGAGGCTTACGGGATTCAACGCCCTGCTGTGCCGTTTGCAGTGCCCTTCTCTCCAGAGCTTGGTGACACCTACTATTGCATCGACGGAGTCGACCCACTCAGCCGTTATACGCGTGGCCGTACCGCTCGAGACGTCAGCATCGCGGAGTCCCCGCTGCAGATCATTGCGACGCCGTCCGTCGACCCCATGTGGTACATTACCGAAGACGGTTTCGACATGGTCACTGAAGACGGCTACAACATGGCGGCCGAGGCCGGTCCGATTTTGTACGACTACATCACCGAGGACGGGTTCACGATGATCACCGAAGACGGCTTCACCATGGAGACTGAGTAATGCCTACGAGACCGTTTTCTGACGAGCAAGTCACGGGGACTATCCAAGATACCGACGTCGCGCCGCTGTCGCGAGACCCGTTGGGAACCCCTGTGTCTTGGGTCGCCACGGCCCTGACGTGGAAGAACTACTTCCTCTCCGGAGTAGAGGGCGCGCCTCTGGTGCCCGTAGAGGCCGCAGACGTGGGCGCGTACACGCTGCCCAATGGCGGGTCTGTTGTGGCAGCAACGGTCACGGACGACCCGGGAGCGCCGACGGGCAATGTCGACGACTTCCTCGAGATCTCCGTGACCAACCCGACGATCGGCGTGGGTCCGTGCATGGTGGCCTTCCCCATCACTCTGGCCGCTGGGATCCCCGCATCGGCTAAGATGCGTGTGAGCACCCTCTACGCGAGCGCCCCGCACGACATTCGGCTGGGCTTCATGTTCGTAAGTGACGCCGCCACAGCGCTCGCGCTCACACGCAACGTGTACCTGACGCCCCCCGCGGACTACACTATCGATCTCGCCGAGTTCGACCCGGCCTCGGGAAGCCCTGCTGCGTGGGAGACGCAGCCGCTACCCTACGCGCCCGGCGAGCTCATGGAGGTGAGCCTACGGACCGTCATGCCGTTCACAGCCGTGCCGCAGCTCGAGTTCGACATCCGCACGCTGGTCTTCGACACGGCAGGCACACAGAATCGCACGTTCTTCGTGCCCGCCAACGTGGCGTCCGGTACACTCAACGACTCGGGGGACTGGACAGGCGCCACGCTTACGGAACTGTGGATTCTCGTCATGTTCCCGACCTCGTACGTCGGAACGGCCACGTATCAGATCCAGCTCGCCAAGAACTTCTAGGCCGCGTATAGTCCCCCTATGCCGCAGACTTGCCTCACCTCCCCGCTACGCATGCGTGGAGACCTCACCGTGCTTCGGCGCGAGGCCGCTTCAGGGCGTTTACTTTCCTCGTGGGAGAAGAAGAACGTCATCACGTTTGACGCAGGCACTGCGCTCGTCACGCTGCTCGCCCCCAACGCTGCATTTGGCGTGAACGCGCAGCTCGAGAACCAAATCAAGTCGATGCGGTTCGGCACGAGCAACCTTGCGCCTCAGCGCGCAGACCAGGGCTTGGCCGCGGAGGCCGTGGTGTCGGGGGACCCGGTGCGCATCGAGCTCTTCGACGCGAACCGCATCGTGGGCGCGGCGGGCACCGTCGAGTTCACGGCGACACTCGACGCAGCTACGGGCAATGGCGTGACGTACCGCGAAGCGTGTCTCTTCACCCGTGGTACCGACGCTGATCCTCTCACCACTTCCGGAGCCACCGCGTTCTCGCGGCAGGTGTACCCCGACCAGATCAAGACGAGCGTCGTTGAGCTCGAGTTCCGCTGGCGCATCTCTTTCACTGTCTGAGGCAACATGAGTCGTACGCAAAACACCTTCGTGGACTACACGAACCTCGGCGATACCGGCACGGATACAGCAGGATCGATTCAGCCTCTCGAAACAGAGCCTGCCTCAGCGGCGAACCTCAACCGTTCGCCGCAGAACCTGCGCTCGCGCACCGAGATTCAGCGCGACATCGTGGAGGATCTCCTCTACTACCGCGACACGGCGCCGCGCTACCTCATCGACCTCTCGGGTGGCGGCCTGCTGTCCTGGGAAGTGGGCGGCGTGGGGCGGGTGAACAACACCACCGCGCTCTCGCTGCGCCCCTTCGTGGGGCCTCGCACGGACGTGAAGGGCACTCTGTACGTCGGCACGGCCGCCAGCAACCAGCTGCGCTACACAGTGGCTGCGACGGCCTACGCGGCAGACGGCATGAACGCCATCACCGTCGAGCATCGCTCGGTGACTGGAACAGTGACGCCTGTCGTCACGATCTCGGCGGGTCCTGTCTACCACATCCTCGTGTTGTTCGACTCCGCCAACACGGGACACAGCGCTGGCGTGGTGCAGCCGTTGGTGTCCTCGGCGATTGCCGGCGTGGGCGCGCTGGCCAGCAAGCTCGTGGTCTCGACGAGCGCCGTTCCTGCAGTGGCCATCCTGGCGACCTCTGGGCGGGTGCCGCTCAATGTGCGCACGCACACGGGCGGGCTGTCTGGCGCGGCATCTGCGGACCTCGAAGAGCACACGCTGGCGGCCGGCGCGCTCGACACGTTCACGACGACCAATCCTCTTCAGGAAGGCGACCTCCTGGCGGTGCGTTACGACTACGTGGCGGAGGACGCGGGTACTGGCGGGCGCGCCCAGAGCTCGGTTGCCCGCGGTTCGGCCGACGTTGCTGCGAACCTGTTCATCGCGCAGGCGCATCCCGAGTGGTTGCCCGGTTGCGTGCCGCTCTGCAAGGTGCTGCATGGACGTCTGGTGTGGGTGGACGGCACCATCCTCGCTACAGGGACATCTATGACGCCGGGCGGAACGTACGCGACGTACGTCGACGTGACGGCATTCACGGGTCTTCCCACGCAGGTGGTGAATGGTGGCATCGACAACACCATCGACCCGACGGTCAGCGCAGCGCTCATCAGCGTTGACCAGCGACTCTCGCAGAGCCGCTACGCCACCTGGACAGCCACGGATGGCACGAACTCGACGGGTGGCCACTACAACGGCGTCGGGGCTGTGGCGGCGGCCGTGGCAGCTGCTACGAACGGCGGCGACATCGTGGTGCGCCGCGGCGTGTACACGTCGGCGCTGCCGTCCATCACGGTGACCTCCGGCGGACTCGCGCTGCGCGGCGAGACGCACGACGGGACGCTGACGAGCCGCACGCGGATGACGGCTGCGAGCAGCACGACAGTCAACGCGGACGTGACGCTCGAGAACCTGGCGTACCTTCGTTCAGGGGCGTTCGCCACCACGCTCACGCGCTCCGTAGATCTACGCAACGTCACGCTTCAAGCAGGCGCGCTGGCCCTCGCAGGCGCCGCAGGCAACTACACCGCGCGTCTTGACAACGTCACGATGCTCAACACCGTGAGTACGGGCGACCACACCGTCGCAGGCCTCAGCCTCGATACGTTGCGCACGCACGTGACCAACAGCCACTTCATCGGCCCCGATCCGCTGTCTACGGGAACAAAGCCGTGCGTGCGCCAAGGGGCGCTCACCGCCCTCGCGACCTACGAGAACTGCACCTTCACCAGCACGAAGTCGGGCTGTCTGCCCTTTGCGTTTGAAGGAGCGGTCAACGAGACGACGTTCGTCAACTGCACGTTCCGTCTCGAGGGGAGCCCTGGAAGCTACGTCGTGGACTTCGACGGCCTGTCTCTGGGCGGCACCGTGAAGTTCATCGGATGTCGCTTCACGAACGCTGAAGGCTTCGCAGTGATTCGTGCGCGCCCCGTCACGGGCACGGTGATTTTCGACAACTGCACGCTGCACGCGAACGGCTCGCCCGACGGCATCGCGGTGGGTGCGCAGTGTGTGGCGATCTTTGCGCCACTAACGGCCGCCAAGGTCATCGTCAAGAGCTGCACCGCGACGGTCACCGAGACGAACTTCACGGGCATCCTACGGTCGCTAGTGCGACTCGGCGGGAGCGAGACGGGCGCCTGCGCGGGCGCCCTGAAGGTCGACGGGTTTGACCTGGTGCTGGCGGGAGTCGGTACCGCATTGCCAGCGACGGCGTGCGTGCTGCTGCAAGGCAACGCGAAGTGCGCGTACGCGCGTGTGACGGTCGACCACGCGGGAAAGCGCGCGCCTACCACGACCGTCTACGTGCCCGAAGGCGCGGGCTGCTACTCCTTCGCCGGGTACGGCAGCGAAAAGCACCTGCTACGCCTACGCGACTTTCGGGTCTACAACGCGGATGCCCCGCTTGTCACCGACTCCGCGACGTGCGTGTCGGGCTGGCTGCGTCTGCAGGGCTGCGATCTCGACGGATTCGACATGACCACGGTCACGGCGCCCAGCACAAACACGTTCCGCTCAAACAGCTTGGACATTCGCGGCAGCTCGGTGCGGAACGCCAGCGTGCATCTCTTCAAGTATCACAACACGGTCGGCGCCATCAACTTGGTCGGCTTGTACGACAGCCCCGCAGTCTTCGAGAACAGTTTTCTGTACGCGGCAGCCAGCCTAACCGGCGGCATCACGCTCGGCTACTGCTTGTTCACACAGGACGGAGGCACCGTGCGTAGCGTCACCTTCCGCGACGAGACTATGAGCGCCTGTACGTGGTTGTTCAGCTTGCTGGACACCTCGAATGTGCACAACACGGTCGATGGCAACGACTTCCGCATCAACTGCGACACCATGTTCCTCACGTCGTCTTTTTCGACAACCAGCAACGGTGTTCGCATCACGAACAACGACGTAGCGTTGCAGCGCACGATAGACGGGTCGGGATTTCTTGATCTGAACGGCACTCTCGACGGAGCGCGCATCACCAGTAATCGCTTCACAACGGACGGAGCGACCGCTGCGGGTTGCACGCCCAACCCCACCACGGTGGTCGCTACGGCCGTGACTGCCGTGTCCAACAACACGTTCCGTACGTCGGGAGTGTACCCCTCGTGACCCGCATCAAACTCTTCCTCCGCAAGTACTGGTACGTCGCCCTTGGCGCCGTTCTGGTGCTCATCCTGCTGGCCCGCCGCAGCGTCATTCTGCGCAACATCAGTCGCTTGCGCGCCAAGCTGTTGGCCAGCCAGCGGTCTCTCGTCGAGATCGAGCACCAGCAGCGGGTGGCCAAGGACACCGCGGCGATCGAGGCGTACGAGGCGCAGGCGACGGTGGCTCGTCGAGAAATCGCCGAGACGCACGCGGCCATCAGCGAGCTGCACGAGGAGTACTCCGTGACCACGGGGCGCATCAACACGGCTAGGTCGTGGGAAGACCTCGAGAAGCTGCGGGTGGAAGGGAACCAGCGATGAGGGCGCTGTGGGCCGTGTACGGTTTTCTGCGCAAGCTCGGCGCCCCTCTGCGGCGTGCGCGTCGCCTGAATAAGCCCTACTCGACGAAGCTCCTGTGGGTACTTGACGCTGCGGCAGACGGAGTCTCTTGGGTGTGCTGGCACGTGTCGGGGGAAGCGCGGGGGAGTGCGGCGCGTGTGAAGAAGCTCGAGGCGTTGTTGGAGAAGGCGAGGGGTGAGTAATGAGGCGTGCAACACACAAGGCGCTACTCATTGCCGTCCTCTGGATGCTCACGCCGCTTTCATTGAAAGCGCAGGACCTCCAGATGCCCGCCTGGACCTACTGCACGCCCCCTGGCGCCCCGCGACTGGCGTGCTTCACCCCAGAGGACGTCCAGCAGCTTCTGCGCCTCCAGGCCGCCGCCCAGTACGGCGTACGGCTCCAGGAACTCCAGCTGTCTCTCGAAGCCCGCACGGCGACCCTCGTCACCGCACTCGAAGGGGCATCCACGACCTACGCTGGACTGCAGACGGTGATTGCCGAGCGCAACCTGGCGCTGACGTCGGAGCTCATTGAGGCCCAGGCGGACGCAGAACGGTACAGAGGACGTCTCGAGCGGCGCAGGGTATGGCCGTGGGTGACGCTGGGGCTTGGGCTGGTGACGGGGTTCCTCGGCGGCTTTGCGCTGAGTCGCTGAGGAGCTCGCAGCTAAAACACGGGGCGCGCCCGTGAGTGCTCGGCGCTTAGGCGTCGAGCGCTACCTGTTCGACAGCTTCTGTCCAACTGATCTCACGGTCTCCGAGGATCTTCTGACACCACGCAGTAAAGAACTCATAGTCACGCGCGGTAAGGGTCGCGCTTTGATACATCCGTGCGGCAAACGTTGCGAAGTGTGATGGCTCCACGGATGTGTCTACCGCGAACCCGCGCTCTATCTCCAACAGTGTTCGCGCGATCTGTGTGGTGTCTTCGTCGAGAACAGCTGCTACCACGGCCCTCAACATACCGAGCACGTACTGCTGATCGGTGAGATCGCGTGCGTGTGGCGACAGCTGCTCACGGTTCTGCGTATACAGAAGAGTGACCCAAGGGGCGTACTTCATAGCGGCACGTGTCCTTCGTCGAGTCCTATGCGGTTCACAGTGTCCACCCAAAACTCTCCGTTTGAAAGCAGCTGCGCGTCGCACAACTTCGCGAACCACTCGTAGTCTTTGTGCACCGCACTGTGCGTCACGATTGTAGCCGCAAGATTTCTGAGCTCTACCAGCCGGGTGCTCGGCAAGGGCCCGGAGCCATAGACATCTTTTCCGCGCTCCGCTGCGACAATAATGCGCTCCAAGCCGCGGGTGTTCTCACTGCGAGTGCACGCAATCACCGCTCGCAACATGCCGAGCACATACTGTCGATCGGTGAGCGCCCGCGCAGTGTCTGTCAGCCTTGCGCGGACGTGCATGGGGAGACAGACGACCCAGTACGCGCTCACGTCGAGTACTCCAGCGCCAAGCGCTCAATAACGCTGAGCGCATCGCGTCCGTCAGCAGTCAACAGCGCGTTGCACCAGGTATAGAATATGAAGTAGTCACGGTCTTCGGCGCTCGTCAGTTGTATGCTGTTTCTAGCGCACAGCGTCAGTGTTTCTGGCGAGCAAGACGGGGGTAGTGCGAACCGCCCTGCTGTTTGTCTACTGATACCGCGTTCAAAACACACAACAAACTGCATGAGCACCGTAGTGTCTTGTGCGTGCAACACCTGAATGACCTCGCGGAGCATGCCAAGCACATACTGTGTGTCCGTAAGTCTTAGGGCCTTCCGCGACAGCTGGGTACTATACGGCGAGTATTTTGTCCACGTTGCGTACTTCACGTCGCGTACTCCCGCGCGATCTCGTTGACCACCCCCGCCCACCCACGCGCAAGCAACGTCGCGCTGTTGTACACGAGCATCTGATAGTCCCCGGACTGTTTTGGGTTGAAAACCAGAATGTTGCAGCCTGCTTCTTCAACAACCGCTATTGCTGGTGCCGTGATGGAGAATATGCGCGGCGCGCTACGCAGCTCCGACCAGCCGCGTTCCATCTTCAGCAGCTCTCGGTATGCGCTCCGCGTTACATCCCACGGATGCTCCGCATACACCGCCCGGAGCACGCCGAGCACGTACTGCCTGTCCGTGAGGCTCTCGGCGCCCTCACACAGCAAGTCCTGCTCGACGTCCTCGAGCTCCGTGTACCATCTGGCGTGTGTCATTCGGGCCTCAGTGCGTACTCGAGGGCGTCAGCCATGAAACCGTGTGTGGGATTCCACAGAGATAGTATCGCGTACCACTGCAGGAACTCGCGGAACGCCTCCGCGTTCTCGCCCGGGTAGTCGCGACGTTCGATGCAGAGCTCCGCCGCAGCCAGCACACGTTCTACCTCTCCCTTGACCACGCGCCGCTCTGCGGGGCCTCCCAGTCGACGTGGAGGACTGCGGTCTTCCAGAAGAATCACTGCTTGCTGCAACGCGCGTTCACTGCCTATAGGCAAAGGGAGTCGCACAGCGTACCGCAGCATGCTCGCCAAAAGCTCGCGGGGAGGCGTGTAGATTTGGTCTGCGGAGACCTCGAGCCACGGGCGGCTATTTCTGACGTGCGCAACTGCCAGATACACCCACGGATGCACTGCGACCTTCACGGCGGGTCCTCGGTGACTGCACGTAGGAGCCACGCTGCAGCGTCGGGGTCGCTGCACTGCCAGTACTGCGCGACCAATGCTGCGTGGCAATAGCGCAAGAACTGCTGGAAGTCTTCTGGCACGTCGCCCGACGCTGCATAGTAGCAAGCATGTCCGACATTCGTCTTCCCCGCCCATGACCAGGTAGCCGGAAGCTCGTTGGGCACTTCAGCACGCTCCAACGAGCACACGACGAACCGATACCACCGCGCCTCCATGTCATCCTCAGGCATACGCAGAGTGCGCAGCATGCGCGCCTTGAGCTGCTCGAGGGTGACGTCGAGAGTCACATCGACCGGTACTCTGTACGTGCTTGCCCACGTACGGAGTACCCTTGGCCACTCACTTGCCATCGTAGAGACGCATGGCGCGGGCTTCGAAGCTCGTCATCTCCTCGTTGGCCCATACGCGAGGGTCCGCGTGCTGCACGTCCGGAGAGCCCAGCAGCGCGATGGACAGCAAGTGTCCCATCTCGTGAATGATCAGCGACGCCGTTCGGCGCATGTCGTCGGAGTCACTGATGACGAGCATCGGTACACGGCGAGACCCAATGCGGGCCTTCGCGTACATCTGGTACCCGTGGAGGCCGTGCCAGGTGTCACGCGTGACGTGGATGACGAGCTCTCCGGTGAGGGGCTTGGCGAAGGCACCGACGGGCCATTCGTTGAGCGCTGCTCGCAGAGCCACCTGCGTGGTCTCGACGAGCTCACTGCGCAGGACGTGGTCGGTGGTCATGTCGTGGATAAGACGAACACTCAGCCCTCCAACCGAGATCTCTGTCGAGATCCCGTCGGGGTACTGAATCCTCCTCGACCCCACGACGAGGTACACCGCCATCCCAACGAACGCCAGCCCTGTGATTACGGCAACAATGGTTCCAGTCATTTCTTTCTCCGCGCGGTCTTCAACGCGCTTTCGATGTAGGGGTCGATGTCAGTGTCGACGTAGGTAGTGTCCTCGATCTCGAGGACAAAGGCACCTGTGTCTGGGTCCTTGCGGAGACAAGCCGGCTGTTTGGTGAGCGCGACGAGCCTGCGTAGATTTTGAAGGCGTGGGGACATGTTACCTCTTGATTTTCTGTAGTAGGCTTATCGCGCGAATCAGGTCGAAGTTGCGCGTGCGCGCCGCGAGCTCTAGGGCCTCTTCGAGTCTCACTATGTGCTCCGCGGCCCATAGCCGAACCTTCACCGAGGCGTTGGCAAGATCTTGCACATCTCCGTCGTGGAGCTCGACGAACAGGCGCCAGCCTTTGTTGTCTTTGCCGAAGCCAAGCCGACGGAGCGGGTCGACTGCGTGCCCGACTATCTCCGCGGAAACGCCAGGATGCTTCTCAGAGAACACCGTCTCTACGCGCGAGATCTCGTCGTTGAGCTCGCGGTACAACGCCTCGCTCACGGCGTATCTTTCTGGTACGCCGAGTACTGCGGCACAGACTCGCCGTACACTTCGAACTGCAGTTGTGTGTCGTCGGGCTCTCCGACCTTCTTCACGTACACCGTAGGCGCGTCACCGCCTACGATGGTGTAGTCGCCGTCGCGGTCGTGGCGCTCTGCCCACTTCTCCACCGCGTTCTGTGCGTCGTGCGCGTAGTACTTCTGCGCGTCTTCGTCGAAGCCCTCGTCGCCATCGTACTCGGGGCAGCGCACGAGCCACTGGGGCGGGCACACGTGGAGCTCTGGGCGGAAGGAGCCTTTGTACTCGTCGCACTTTTCGCACCAGCTAGAAGTCATCCTTCCCCCGGAATCCACTCGGGATGGTTAGCAATAACCCATGCACGCACGTAGATCTCTTCGCGAGGAGCACACGTGTTGTCGTCGTACAGACCCGTCACGACTACGGCTGGCGGCCACTCTTCTATGTGACGCTGTGGGAGACGTAGTTCGTGCACGAACATGTACTCCAAGAACCACTTCATATCCGTGGTGTGCACTTCTGTGTTGGAGTTGAGGACGTACCGCCGTCTCCGCGGTGCCTCTTCAACGATGACCTCGTCGAGCTCCGTCGAGTGGGTCTCACACTGCTTGCAGAAGTACGTCTCGAGCGGCGGCTCTTCGTCCGCAATCTCGCGCGTGTTCGTCCACACCCAGCACGTCTCCTGCACGGCGAAAGAACCACAGTCCGGACATGCATACTTGATAGCCATCAATCCTCCACTTCGCCTAGCCATTGGGGATAAGAGTCCTGAACGAACTCCAAAACATTGACCGTCTGTGTCTCCACAACCTGCCCCGCTTTGTTGAGGCACACCAGGAGCACTTCTTTCGGCCAGTTCTCCTGGTCGATGTACGGAGCGTCGCACTCGAACTCGAGGTAGTCGCCTACGGCTGAGTTCGCGCATGGGGCGGAGTGTTCTTCGTCGAGGGAGACGACGCAGTATTCTGCGACGCAGTAGTCGTCGAGTGTCGGCGGAATCTCCGCGAGAAGAGCCTTGAGCGCCCCGATAGGTCCGCCGTGTTTGTCGGTGAATGCCTCCACAGCCTTCAGCGGCATATTATCCGCTAACGCGCGTCTAAGCTCTTCGGCTTCTTTACCCATGCTTCTTGTCCTTCTTCTGTAGCGCCTCGATCTCGTCGAGAGCCGTGTTCAACCCGTCGATGTACCCTTCGTAGTAGGAGTCGTAGTCCTTGGTTTCGGCGTCGTCGCGAAGCGCAGTGAGTTTTACGCAGACCTCGGCGAGTGCCCTCTCCCGCTCGCCGTGCAACTCTACGATCACGCGGCGGTGTCTCGGATAGGAACCGTCCATCAGTGCCGCGGCAAATACCCGTGTTGCCTTCTCAAACTGTGAAAACGCGAAGGCCGCCCGAGGAGTGTTTAGGCGGTGCGTGAGCATCTTCTCGGCGCGGCGGCGCGTGGTCTCCACGCGCTCCGCGAGCTCTCGTAGCGTCTTCATCGCACTTCCCCTCTCGCACACAACGCCAGCGCCTCCCGCGTGTGGGTGCCTCCATGCACGTCGTCCGGGCAGAGCCAAAGCCCGTAGCATCCGGTCACGGGTACCAGCGCGGCGCCGCCCCAGCACGGCGTCGGCGGCGCTACAAGCTCCTCCCGGTACATCTCGATCTCCGCCTGCATTCGCGCGGCCTCGCGTAGCAGAGGCTGCTGTTGCGCCAGCTCGTACTCCTCGAGGCTCAGAAGCCAGAGAGGCGGATCGACGTCGTGTTCTTCGAAGAGGTCGACGCAGGAAGCGGCGGGGTGGGGGTGCTTCACGGCGCGTTCGGCGATGTGCGCGATGTGGCGCTCCTCGTCTTGCCGCATGGCGCGCGGGATCCCCGCCAGCCATATGACGCCCGTCACGATGGCGAGAAAGGCAAAGTGCTTGCCCGTCACTCCTCAATCCCCCACGTGGCGAGCAGCGCACGGCCAAGAGCTTCGCCGATCTTCTCACCGCGCCCCAGCTCCTCTGTGCTGAAGAACGCCTCGGCCTTGCGCAGAACCACCCACGCACCTGGCGAGTTCTCGAACACCGCGATGAGCACGCCGCGCTTCGACCAGAGCTCGACGAGATCGGTGAACATCCAGCCGATGGTGGTCGGGTGTTCGAGGAGCAGGCCGAGCTCGCGCAGCTCGTCGACGCTCTCCTCGTTGTCGTTGAGCATCAAGACGTCGCCGTTGTCTAGCACCAGCCCCTTCCTCCACGGGAACTTGTCGTGTGCTGCCAGTTTTTCGCAGAGCTCCTCGAGCTCTCTTGTCTTGTTCATTCGTCGTCTTTCGTCGCGAGCGCCGCAACCACTCGCTGCGCCGTCTTCAACACCTCCGCGGCGTTGATGTCTTTCAGCGAGGTACCATTACCGCGCTGCTTCCTCACCTCGGCTATGAAGGCCCAGCCGATGTCACTCAACGTGACCTTGAAGAGCTCCACCGATTTCCCGAAGCCGGCCGCCGAGGCGTCCTCGAGGCACTCGACGTCGCCGTGGTCCATGATGCGCGTGCCGTCCTTGAGGACGGTCGGGTACTTCTCGCACGCGTCACGGAGCTTGCGGTGGTCGAGCTCGAGGCCGTCAACGAGGCATGTCTCGTAATACAGCAGGGTGGATAGGTGGTCGACGTGCCAGAGCGCGACGGGGATTGGTTGGCCGTCCCACGGGACAGCGACTTTATGTTTCTTCGTAGATGCCACAAGGGTCTCCATTCATCCAACAGGTTCGCGGTGATACACGTAAAGAGCCGGGCTCCACAGGGAAGCGCGCGGCTAGCGATCCGTCGCGCTCGACGGCCTCTCGTTGTTTCTCAGCCTCTTCTTCCGTGTCGTATAGCCAACGTGTCCCGATGGACTCGCCGGTTTTAGACGACGTATAGAAGATGCCGTAGCGTACGCGGGTTGGGTGCGTCAAAACGGCATCTCGTCGTCAGACACGGGGAACGCAGGCTCAGGGTCGCCGACAGTCACCGTGACCGCGCCGAAACCCTGCTTGCGCAGCATCTCTTTGTACTCGAACTGCTCACCCGCGTGGTTGGTGGACGCCTCGAGCGCCCGCCGCGCATTCTCGATACACGCGGCGCACCCGCACTCCCGTCCGTCGTGCTTTGCCTTCTGCCCTTGCCGATACGCGTTGAGCAGCGCTTGCGGATTCTTGTCGTCGGGGTAGATCACACAGAGGCGGTTGTGCCAGCCATCTTGCGCCAGCGTTTCACGACGACGCACTGCGCTATCTGAGTACACCTCGTTGTAAACGCGGTGGAACGCGTTGAAGAACAACAGCTGCCTGCCAAGGCGGTCGTCCCCCGCGTAGAGATAACAGGCGTACCGCAAGGCGACAATCCGCGTCAGCTCCGCCAGATCCCCGCGGGACAACTCGCGGATGCTGTCGTCGATCTCCCCCAGCCTGCCGTCGCGGAACTCTCGGAAGAAGTCGATGGGACGCACATCGCCCGACAGGTCCGGGGACAGCTCGTCGAGGACGGATGCCACGAACGCAGATGACACCGCGCGCGGCTCGCTGTGATCGGTCAATATGTCCGCGAACGTCACGGCGTCGTTCGGCGCATGTTTCTTGAGCCACTCGTACATGTCCAGTTCGTATCCGCGTAGTTCCGTCGTCATGGGCTCTCCTAGGTAGAAAGGGGTCTATCCTCTTCTACCCTAAAAGGGCCGCTTCTTTGAAGTCGCGCCCACCCACGTCACACCGACGGGATCGCGTCCTTGTTCCGCGGCACCCAGTGCTTCTCCCGGTGAGTCCTCGCAGCCTTCCGCGCGAAGATCGCGGCGCTCTTCCGCTGGAGAGCCGGCGGGAGCGCCCTGTCCCCTCCGCGCTGCACTGCGAAGCGCACGTGGCGGTCGAACTCCTTGCTGAATTTCATCGCGTCCTCGGCGCGCTCTTCGGTGTGGGCGCTGGCCCACGCAAGGGCGTTCCAGCAGGCCCACTGAAGAGCGAGCTGCCCCGTAGCCGGCGTGTGGTCGGCGACGCTCAGCGCACGCGCGCAGTAGCGCGACGAGTTCGCGGGGCTCGGCTTCTCGAACACCTCCACGAAGAGGGCGTCGCTGCCCATCACGGCCTTGTACACTTCACTCATCAAGTCTTTGGACATGTTGTTCTCCAGTCGGTAGAAACGCCGAAGCCCGCGACACGCGGGCTTCTGTACGTATTCTTTTACCGAAAAACGGGAGGTTTTTCGGAGCTACAGGCCGAGGACCTTGCGAGCGATCTTCGCCTCGTCGAGGGTGAGCGGCACGGCCTCGAGAAGTCGAGTGCACAGTACGCGACCACTCACGAAGACCTGGTTGTGAAGGTCTCCTATCTTCACGACCCGAGTCTCCGTGAAGATCGTGGTGTGCGCGCCGTCCACCACGGTCACCTCGACGCGCACCAGGTTGTCGTCGCTCATCTCAGCGAGCTTCGCGTCGGGTGTCGGCGCGAGCAGCTGGCTGAGCGACAGTTGGGGATTGTATCCCGTCGCGGCTTCTTGATCGGCCTTGTCGGCCTCATCGAACAAATCGTCTGCGTGTGACATGTTGGTATTATAGCACTCCGTTGTTTGTACGAACAGACCTTTTCTTGGAATTACCAGGAGAAAGTATTTTTTGTAGGACCTCGCGGCGAGCTCGCGTAGTCGTCAGCGAAGGGTCGGCGAGATGTCGCCCGATCTGTGCCAGACCGTAAGCATCAGCACGGTTGTCGTCGTCGTCGGGGAACGACTCTCCCCAGCGTGTTTTGATCGTAGACACCATGAGGGCTTTCGAGGCGCTCGAATTCCCCGTGATGAACTTCTTGAGCGCCGCGGGCGCGCTCTTCTCGACGCGGCCGCAGTGCGCGGCGAGTGCCAACTGGACGACCCCCCCGACCTCGCCGAGCGTAAACGGTTGATTGATGGACCCCATCGAGTAGGACTCCCAGACACCGACGGGAGCGCGGTACGGCGCTAGGACGCGTACCAAGTACTCGTAGATGAATACCAGCCGCTCCGTGCCGCGCACCTTGGGCTCGATGAGCTCGCTGAGTATCACCCTGTTGTCCGCCGACAACACGCACACGCCCGTGTGCAGGGCAGACTGGTCGACTCCTATAGCGCTTACGATAATGGTCACTTCGTAGTAACTACCACAGAACAGCGGGGTGTGGTAGGGTCCTCCAATGTCCGCCAGCTACATCTCGATGCGCTTCGAAAAGAACGCGTCGCTCCGCTGCATCACCCGCAACCTCGACGATGGCGGCGTGCCTCCGGCGCCCAGCATCAACTACCGTCCGACCTCGCCGGACTCTCTGCGTGAGTGCCTGGTAATCGAGTATGTGAACGACACGCTCGGCGAGCGCATGTCGCGTGTGGCGAGCCTCGCCGAGATGACGTCGCTCACGGCGCGGGCGCTCGAAAGCTTCGAAGTGTACGGCGCGGACTTCGTCGGAACAGGCGTGGTACCCGGTGACGTGCTTCAGGTGTTCCCCGTGGACAACGCGCTGTGGGCCTCAGAAGAGTACCCCGCGTCGCCCTTCTTGTTCTCGGTGCTCTCGGTGCCCACCGCTGAGCGCCTGGTGCTCACGTCACCCCTGCCTAGCTGGCTGCCCTTGGTATCTTGGCAGATAGCAGGGAAAACCAGCGGGTCCCTCAACGGCTACCCGCGGCGCGCCGGCTTCCCTGCCCCAGGGGCTACGTTTCGCGACTCACGCATGGCGGCGTTCTTCACGAACGCAGCCGACCTCGAGGCGCACGTGGCGAGCACCAAGTCGCAGCTCGATGCGCTCAGCGCGACTGTCACGTCTTCAACGCTCAGCAGCGAGAACTACAGCACGCCATGACCGTGAGCATCACCTACTCGATTACGCAGACTCCAGCCGCGTCCAACAACTTCACCGCCGTGTTCGAGGTGCTCGACGCGACGAACATCCAGCGCGAGATCTTCGTGCACGACAGTGGCACTCTCGAGTTCACCGGCGTAGCTACCGTGTACGACATGCGTACCTGGCCAGCAGCGCGGGACTCCGACTTCATGTCCTACCGCGCGAGCACGTTGGTTCGGTCCTACGACACTCTCGACGAGGCGTTGACGTTCGTCGCGTACACACGCGGACGCATCGAGACGCTGCGCATCGAGTGGCAGCTGTACAACGACGCGTTCGTCGCGTCCCTCATCGTCACCACGCCGGAGTCTTGAGCATGCCAGGCACTTTGATCACGCAGTACCGCGTCCCCGTCCAGTCGGACACCGGCACGCGCTACCAAGTCTCCGCTACCTGCACCGCGGCGGGCACGCTTCCTGACGCCTACGTCTTCGTGAAGTAAGTGGTGAACTTCGACGACCCGAAGGAAGACACGCACTACCGCGTCGCGGCCCCTGCGGACTTCAACACCATCTTGATCGACCGCGAAGACTCCATCGTAGCGGGTGCGGGGAGTGAAGGGGCGTACCTCTACCGAGACGCTGCGTTCACGCAGGACTACGACGCGGTCGAAGAGGCCCTGGGCGCGTGGACAGACCTCTCGGCACGCATCAACACGCTCGTGACGAGCTACGACGAGTACATCACGGTGTTCCTGACGGCCCCCGAGGGGTCGGTCACGCTGTACCCGACGGTCGACGAGAGTCTGAAGGCGGCCTACATCGCGGACTACGAAGCCGCCCTCGAGGCCATCACCGCGGCTGAGACGGTGAGGGACACGGAGAACGTGGCGTGCGAGGCTGTGCGTCTCGAGCTCAGGACGGCCCAGGAAAGCCTGCTGGCGGCGCAGCAAGACGTGGCGGCCCTCACGCCCATTGTCGGGGCGCTGGCGGCGTCTTCGGGGGCGCTGGGCGGCATCAGCACGGCCATCGCGGGCAGCGTGTCCTCGGCAGTCTCCCTGGTGCTCTCGTCGGGGGCCTCGGCGCCTGAGAAGTCAGCCATCCAGGCGCAGCTCGACGCGGCGTCCACACAGACCACAGCGCTGAGCTCAACGGCGACGGCACTAGACACCAACGTGTACGCGCCGCTGACCTCGATGCTCTCGGCGCTTCAGACGCGTGTCGCAGGGCTCCAGGCGGACGTCACGTCGCTCACGATGGAGGTCAACGCGTGTGGCCTCGAGATGGCGACGATGCAGGGGGCGGTTGATGCGGCGAGAGGGCAACGGGATGCCGCGTTGGCGGTACTACGTACCATCTGCCCTGACTACGTGCCTTGAAGCTAAAAGAACGTGGCGACTCCTTAGGAGAGCGGCCACGTTCTGAGAACACTGATGGGTGTGTAGGAAGAGGTTAGGGCATGGTCATGACACATCTCCGGCTTGGACACGTCGTTCTCCCGACGTGCTAACTGGTTGCTCGACGACGGACCGTCGAGGCCTCTCGGGGACAGACACAGGGATCTCGGCGACGTAACGGTAAGACTTAGATGTTCTTCTTCATGGTGTCCTCCAGGTTTGCAGCGACGAGCGCGCACTGCTCTTCAAGAGCAGACAGGAAGCACTCGCCGAGGATCGGAACGGTGACCTGCATGTCCAGCAGATGCGTAGCACGTGCAGGGTCCTCGTACGCGACACGAACCAGCGCCATGAGGCGCACGACGTCACTCCCGCGCACGCCGTCGTACGTGACGCGCAAGCCCTTCACGCGCTCCGTGAGCGCTGCTCGGGGCATGTAGGTCGGATCTCCGCGCAGGACGTTGGCGACGTCCACGACGATCGCCGTGTACTCGGGCTCATCTCGTTTGAGCGTGTTACGGGCGGCAGTGTCGAGCGCGTTAGCCAAGAAACGCTTGCGCGCAGAGAACCACGCCTCATTGTCCAGCTTCGACAGAAGACGCGCCACCTTCACGAAACGCCGCTTGATCGGCGGCCATGCGGCGTCCTCGGCGGTGTCGGCGAGCATGATGATGTACGGAGGGACCCACGGCGGCAAGACATCCGCGGGAATACGCGCTGTGCGCTCGCCGGGCGCGCTCGCCTCGGGACACAGCGCAGTCAGCAAACACGCACACTCCACCCCGTCACCCCAGTCATTGCGCACAAGGCGCCCTTCTTCATAGAAGCGCTCGAGGCGCGCGATTCTCTCACTGTAGTCCATTAGCGACGACTCCGTTGTGCTTGCATGATACGACTCTTTTCTTCGTCGAGCTCGCTGAGTCGGCGGAACTCGTTCAACACGCCTTGGAACTGTTCGACGGTCAGAACCTCAAACGGCTCCAAGCGCCCGCCGCGTCCCCACTGATAGAACGAAGGGTGTTGTACTGCCAGCCGGAGAACTTCTTGTACAGTTCCCGCTACGTACCCAAGGACAGGCTCGTGATGGTTTCCGCCGAAGTCACAGTTGGGATCTTCGCCGAGAATCTTCCACATGCGCACTTCAGAGAGAGCTGGGAGAGCCTTTTCCAGCTTTTGCCCCGCATAGCCCCTCCAGAACTCTTCGACTCGCTCATCTACTGATTTGGACGTCATGTTGTTTTCGGGCTCCTGACCACGTCACGCGGTCCCAGTGTGTGTTGAGTGATTCGAACGTGTCGCAGCTCGTGTGCAACGCGTTCATTGACGGGCCCCAGAACAGATTGTGCACGCTGTAGCCCTCGCGCTTCAACAGAGCTACGACGGGCTGTTGGTCAAGATCGCCGCTAATGAGCACGAACTCGTCGCGGTACCCGTCGCGTATCTCAGAGAGCCCGTCGCGCACCGCCTCAACAGCCAGCCGGGTGTCGACGCACTTCTCCTTCTCGTGGAACGACCTCGGGTACGTGATGACCTCCCAGCCAGCATCCCAGGCGTGCTGGCTGGCTGGGAAGGGGTCACTCGTCACGAGCAACGTGCGCCCCAAGGGCTGCCCGCCGCGGGCCACGTCGAGCAACCCCTTGAAGTCGCAGTGCCATGGAGCTTCCTTCTTACCCACCAGTTCGCCGGCCAGGTGCCGGCCTTCGATGCGAAGGTTGCTGAAGTCGACGTAGATGTGACGCGTCTTAGGCATAGGCGCGCAGCTCTTTCAGAGTGGCCGCGCCGTTGGGACCGATGGTGTACGTATCAGACATGCACGTACCATTGTAGCGCACCACGAGCGGCGTGTCTCCAACGGCAGGCATGCCGTAGGCGTGCGGGTCGTACAGACTCACACGCACCTGCGTCTCTTCGATCTTCACCGGGATGCCGACGAGCAGCGTGTTTCTGTTGGGATGCGCAATAGGAAGCGTCGGCGGCTGCTTCAGAGCAGCTGCGAGCCAGTCGGGTGGAGCTCGACGTGTGTAGGCGGCGCCTCGGCGGCGTTCCATGATGTAGTAGCGGCGGTGGGCGGCGATGGACTCTTCTGGGGAGAGGCCATGGTGCGCAGGGCGGTCGCCACGTTGCAGTACCTCGACGTCAAGCGGCGGAGACGGGAGGCGTCGCTCGAGGACGCCCCAATACCCCACCGGTATGAACGTCGGGTACTCGTCGAGAGCTCCTATTGGCTCAACGAACCCCGTGCGCAGTTTGTCTAGCACTCGCCACAGCTTGTGCTCCCGCCCATAACGATGCGCATACTCGCAATGCAGCGCCACTGCAGTGCGCAGCAGCCAGGAGCGCCGCGCAGCACACACGTTTTGCCACGCACGCAGCTGCGAATGCGACACATACCCCAACAACGTCGCCACGCTCCCAAATGCTCCACGAACCACGTCGCGATCGTGGAGCATTTGGGCGGACTTGGTTGGGGATTCGTCGAGGGTGTAGAGGTTCACTTCTTCAGCTCTTTCAGGAGCTGCTCTGCTAGCGCTACCTCGCGCGGATCGCGCACGCAGAGCACTACGAAGGCGTCCTCTTTGGACCCTTCGACGCGAACTGGCGTGCACGCACTGAGATACTCTTCGAGAGCCGTGATGAGGTTTTCCATACTCTCTTTTACCCGATTTTCGTCGGGATTACGGCTCCCTCTCCGTCATCCGACAGAAGCTTGAACAGCGCCGCTTCGTCGGACCCGTCAGCCTTGATCTCGCCGCGGTTGCCGTAGCCGTCGTAGACATAACACACGCTCTGCGGTGTTGAAGCACCGTACCCGTCGCGAACCCAGATGCCTAGCAAATCGTAGCTGAGCCACCCGTGCATGTTGACTAGACGTCGTACCCACTTCTTGCGCGATATGTGTGCGTAGATCCTCAGCGCTTCGTCGCTGATGCCTCCTCGAGCGTACGCCTCGAGATCCCACTGTTTGAGCTCAGGCACCAACGCGACGAGCGCGTCCCAGCTGCGAACGTCGACGGACTCACAACGCGTCTTACGCGCTGCAGAGAACACCCTGAATGCGCCGCTTTCCGTGAAGAAGCCCAGGTTCGCGATGCGCTTGTTCTGCGAGTTGAGGCCATAAGCGTCGAGGTGCCTGTAGTTGCTCGACGAGCGCATCAGCGCGTTTCGCTGCTCGACCGTGAACCCGCTGAAGAACATCTCGGCTTCGCCGTTGTAGCGTCGAATGTCCTCGACGGTCTTCTGGCCTGTGCAGTCATGGGTTCTCCACGCGGTACACTTCGTGAACTCACAGGGCTTGCACTCGTTCTTGCGAAAGACGCGCGTGGCGGCGGCCAGCTGTGAGTTCTCTCGCAGCTGTTCGCGCTGTTTCTCTATGGCTTCCATATCGGGCTCGACGAGCTCTTCATGAAAACACGCTGACGCTGCGAAGGTCTCGTGGAGCAACCAGCGGCGCGGCATGTACGCGTACTCTCCGACAACCCGCGGAAACGTGTCGGGGAGCTTGGCATGTTCTAACAAATCCTGCGCTGTGCGGGCCACGTATGGCGCCTTGCGCACCAGCGGCCACACACGCTCAACGCCGCAAGCATACGTGCTCCACGCGCTGTTCCCCGTGTCATCCCGCGTGTAAGCTGTCGCCAGCGGGCACGGGCACCCGTCTGCCATGCGGAACAGGGACACGCAGGTGTCGAATGCCTCGTTCTCAAGATCAATCACACGCGGCGGGTGCTCGCTGTAGAGATCGTCGAACACGTGGAGCACCCTGTGCGGCTCCCAATCTCCAGCGGACCGCGCGTGGAATCCTCCTGTCGCGAACCAGGCATTACCCGCCTGCGAGAGCACGGCGAAGAAGGGCTGGGAGCCGTTGTGACTCGCCGAGAATGCGGCGCGTACCGCAGGCAAAACTTCCTCGAGCGACGCTGTGTTTTCGGTGTCGACAAACGCTAACCCACGAAGCTCCTTGTAGTCGTCGTCAGGCGGCTTGTTGGGACGATTCTGTCTCTTGTCAGGGATGTGAAAGAAATATACAGGTGTGTAGTACTTCACTACAGGTAGTCCTCAGTAAGACACGGCACACACTAGGCGTGCGTGCAGGTCTCGGTATGTGATGTGTGGCGTACGCGGGTTGCGCAGCGCACAGCGATCTGTCCGTAGTTGGTGACGGAGCTCGAGCCCACTAAAGTGCAGTGAAGCCCCTCACTCACCTATTTCACTATCCGTCGCACTGTACATTCCTGAACACCTGCCTGCACTTAGCCGATACAGTCCTACAGTGCTGTGTTCGGTGACCAT
>Ga0075163_10002597_pt1 | contig 24261 bp, 21 predicted proteins | sample JI1023141ADNA_FD_71478 | JGI IMG/M metagenome (GOLD analysis project Ga0075163, IMG submission 71478) | Wastewater effluent complex algal communities from Wisconsin, to seasonally profile nutrient transformation and Carbon sequestration -... | ecosystem: Engineered > WWTP > Effluent > Algae... | reverse complement strand
GCGTCACCGCCACCGTCACGCCGCCCGGCGAGCTCGCCGCCGGTGATCGCGCGGGCGCGCGCGTCGAGGCCAGCCCCGACGGCGCGGTGCGATCGATCGACGCCACCGGCGCGACGCGGCCGCTGGCGCCAGCCGGCCCGCCGGTGATCGCGCTGGCGCTGGCGGCCGATGGCGCCCACGCCGCGGCCAGCACCAGCGCGAGCCTGCGCGTGTGGGACCTCGCGACCGGCGCGACCTGGACGATCCCGCTGGGCGCCGATGGCGCCGCCACCGCGCTGGCGTTCACCGCCGACGGCGCGTGGCTGGTGAGCGGCCACGTCGCCGGCGCGGTGCGGATCAGCCCGGTCACCGCCGCCGCGGCGGGTGCCCAGCTGTGCGCGCGGCTGCGCGGCTGGCGCGACGCTTCGCCCGGCTGCGCGGTCAGCGCGCCAGCGGCAACGCCCAGTCGCTGACGCGCACGCGGCTGCGCGTGCCGCGCGCGCCGGCCACCAGCACGCCGAACATGCCGGTCGCGGCGTGCGCCGGGATCGTCCAGCTCCCGACGTCGACGTCGTCGATCTGCACCGCGACCGCGCGCGCGCCGACGTCGAGCACCAGCCGGTGAGGCGCGTGCTGGCGCGCGTCGGTCAGCGGCGCCGGCAGCGCGCGATAGCCGGTCGCCGCCCACTGCGCCTCGGACGTGTAGACCCCGACGTGGCCGTCGATCAGGAGCAGGTAGCCGCCCGGGAACTCGAGCTGCAGCGAGCCGCGATCGGGCGTCAGGCGCTGCAGCGTGATCGCGAAGCGCCCGCTGCCGGCCACCGCCGCGCCGTAGGTGGTGCGGCCCGTGGCGCCGGTGCCGTCGGCCGTCAGCACCGCGGCGCGGCAGTCGCGGCCGTCGGACACCGTGCCAGCCACCGCGACCCAGGTGCGCAGCGTGCACGGCCCCGCCGTCGCCGGCGCGGCGGTCGCCGCGGTCACAGCAGCCAGCGCGATCCAGGACCACCGCACCCCGCGATCGTATACGGCGCGGTCGCCGCCCGGACAGCGGGCCAGCCCGAATCCGACGCGGCCGGCCCCGCGCGCCCGGGCGACGCAGCCGCGTCGATCATGGCGCGCGGCCCTCGGCGACGATCGCCGCGATCAACCGCTCGCAGGTGCCCTCGTCGCCGGTGCACGCGCAGCGCACCGCCTCACCTTCGATCCGGCAGCCGATCGGGTTGGCCGCCGGCAGCTCCGGGCACTGGTAGTTGTCGGCCTGCGCGCCGCGATCGACCTTGGTGCAGCCGTGGTGGGTGGCGCCGCGATCGATCGCGCCGTACTCGGCGGGCGTCAGCCCGGTGGTGATGACGTGGGTGTTCGCCAGCTCCTTGATGGTGCCGCCGAGCAAGCCGAAGCAGCCGGTGGCGGTGACGACGGTGACGAGCGCGGCGACGAGCCCGGCGGCCGGGCGTGCGAGACGGGACATGGGACCTCCTCACGTCCGGACACGCGCCCGCCGCCGTCGCCGTCAGGCCAGAGTCACGCCGACTCAGTCCGGCACGCGGATCGCGACCTCGACCTCGGCGGTGGTCGCGCCTCGGGCCACGATGACGTGCGCGCTGCTGCCGTAGGGACGGCCGGCGATCAGCCAGAACACCGCGTCCGCGCCGAGCCCGTCGACCGCGCGCCCGTCCACCGCGACCACGCGGTCGCCGACCGCGAGGCCGGGCGGCGCGTGGCCCGGGACCAGCGCGCCGACGATCGGCGTCACCCGATGGGCGTCGAACCTGAAGCCGAGCGCACCGGCGACCTGCGGCGATCGCGGCACCACCGCCACGTCGAGCGGCGCCGCGCCGTCGACCTGCGCGGTGCCGGTCGCGTACGCGAGGCCGGCGTCGCACACCACCAACGCCGGCCCAGCCGGCGCGGCCGCCAGCGTGAACCGCCCGGCGCCGTCGGTGGTCGCGGCGCCATCGGTGAGCCGGCCGAGGCCGGGCGGCAGCCCGTCACCGACGGCCGGCGCGGCGACGCACACCGCCCTTGGGACCGGCGCGCCGGTGTCGAACCGTCGCACGACGCCGGTCCGCGCCGCGGTCGGCGCGGCCGCCAGCGTGACCTCGGCGGTGGTCCCGGCGGCGACATCGACGCGCGCGGTCGCGACCGACCCGGCGGTGGTCACCACGGTCAGGTGGTAGGCGCCGGGCGCCACGCCGGCGACGTGGAACCCGCCGCCCGCCGCCACCGTGCGCCGCTCCGACCACACCGGCGCGGCGGCGGCGACGTCGATCGGCGCGAGCCACACCGTCGCGCGGTCGCCGGCGAAGCGACCGTCGATGGCGCCCGGCGCCGCCAGCGTGAGCACCAGGTCGCGTTGCCCGGGGCGCACGTCGCGCACCACCGCGGCGGGACCGTCGCCGACGCCGGCGTCGACGACGAACGGCCCCGCGCCCAGCGTGGTCAGCGCGAACCGGCCGTCGGTGCCGGTGCGCGCCCGCGGGACGCCGCCCTGCCCCGACGCCGGGCCCACCCGCACGAACGCGTCGGGCACCGGCGCACCGGCCGCGTCGACCACCACCCCGGCGATCGCGGACGCCGCGCGTTCGACGCGGAGCACGACCGGGCCGACGCGCGCGCCACCGTCGGCGACGACCACCAGCGCGGGGGGTGACCCGACCCACGCCAGCGGCGTGGCCGCGCCGAGGTACGGGTCGACGCGTAGCTGGTAGCGCCCGCCGGACAAGGTGTCGATGACGAACCCGCCGTCGATCGCGGTGGTGCAGCGGCCGGTGTCGTCGCTGGCCTGCTCCTGCGCGGACACCTGGACCCCGGCGACCGCGCGGCCGTCGGCGTCGACCACCCGACCGACGATCGCGCCGCCGCTCTCGAGCTCGATGGTGATCGCGCCGGTGGTCGGCACGGTCAGCGCGACCGGCGTGCGGCTGAACGCGCCCGCGGCCATCGCGACGCCGAACAGCTGGTAGTGGCCGGGGGCCAGCGCCAGCGTGAACCGCCCGCGGCCATCGGCGCGCGCCACGCTGGGCCCGCCGAGGGAAAGCTCGGCGTCGGGCACCGGGCGACCGTCGCGCACCACGACGCCGTGGACCTCGGCGACCGCGTCGACCTCGATCGCCAGCGGTGCCCCGTCGCGCGGATCGATGGTCGCGGGCGCCACCACGCGATGATCGCGCACCCGCGGCACCAGCCCGGCGACCGCGGGCACCCGCGCGAGCGTGAAGCTGCCGTCGGCCGCGGTGACCGCCTGCCCGGACATCACGCGCGGCTGCCCGCCGGGCTGCTCGAGCCACACGGGGAGGCCGGCGGCCGGCGCGCCGCCGACCGCGACCACGCCGCGCACCGTGGTGGCCGGCGCCAGCGCGATGGTGCGCTCGGGCGCGTCGACCGCCGGCGCGATGACCACGTCGTCGATGATCACCGACGCGTGATCGGCGGCCCACGTGGTGAGCTGGTACGGCCCCGCCGCCAGGCCGTCGATCGCGAACCGACCGTCGGGCCCGGTGACCGCGCTGCGATCGCCCCCGCTACCGCTCTCCCGCACGTGCGGCCACAGCGCCACCTGCGCGCCCACCACCGGCGCACCGCTGACCTCGTCGATCACGACGCCACCGAACCGCGCCTCGGGCACCAGCGCGACGTCGAGCGCCTGGGTGCCGTGGACCACCACCGTGCGGACCACATGCTCGTAGCCCGGCGCGCCCAGCACGAGCGTGCTGGGGCCCGGCGGCACGCACAGCGCGAACCGGCCGTCGACGTCACCGACGGTCGCCACGCCCCAGCGCCCGGCGGTGCCCGGTACTGCGCGGCGGACCCGCGCGCCAGCGATGGCGCCGCCGCCGGCGTCGGTGACGACGCCGACCACGCCATCGGCACACCCGCCCAGCACCAGCACCAGGTCGTCGGTGGCGGCCCCGCGCCGGCCGCGCGGGTCGATCAGCGCCGCCGCGTCGGTGTACCCGGCGGCGCGCGCGGTCACCACGGCGAGCTCGTGCCAGCGCGGCGTCAGCGCGAACCGCCCGGCGGCGTCGGTGACGGTGCGCTGGGGCGGATCGCGGTCGAGCACCGCCGCCGGATCGAGCGCGACCTCGGCACCGGCGACCGGCGCGCCGCCCTCGTCGACCACCACGCCGGCCACGAGCCGGGTGGTCGGCCCGGCGGCCGTCCACGCCGATGGTGCCGCGGCCGGCGCCTCGTCGGACGGCGGCGCCGCGCGGGCGAGCGCGGGCGCGGGCGCGGCGACCACCGCGACGCGGCGATCGACCAGCGGCGCGCCGCCGCCACCGCCGTCGCCGCGCGCCAGCCACCACGCGAGGCACGCGGCCACCACCGCCGTCGCGACGATCGCGGTCAGCGCCCAGCGCGCCAGCGACCCGACCGGTCGCGCGACCGCGCCGATGGCGATCGCCACCCAGGCGCGCCGCGGCGCGTGGGCGTCGAGCGCGGCCCGCAGCCGGCGCAGCCCCTCGGCCTGTCGCCAGCGCACCGTGCCGGCCGGGATCCCCTCGGCCTGGGCCACCGCGTGCGCCGGCTGACCGTCGACGAAGCGGGCCAGGATGGTGCGACGGTACGGCTCGTCGAGCGCCAGCACCGCGGCAACCAGCGCCTGGTGCAACTCGGCCTCGGCCAGGAGGTCGTCGGCGCTGCGCACGTCTCCCCCTGACGCGACCGCCGCCTCGCGCGCGGCGCGCCGCGCCCGTCCGCGCCGGAGCATGCGCGCGCCGTCGCGCACGACCTTGCCAAGCCACGGCCGCAGCGACGCGCGCGCCTCGGGCGCCTTGCGCCACGCCGCCACCGCCGCGTCCTGGGCCAGGTCGTCGGCGTCGTCGCGATCGTCGGCGAGGCGCCCGGCGAGGCGGCGCAGCCAGGCGGCGTCGGCGAGGAGGAGCTCGGGGTCGATCGCGCGGGTCATGCCTCCTCCTGCCGCGCGCGGCGAAACGTTGGCGCGCGGCGAACCATCGGCGCGCGCGGCGCCCGCCGGTTACGCCAGCGCGGCGATGACGCGGCCGAGGCGCTCGCGCACCTCGCCCATGATCGCGTGCAGCTCGGGCGACTGCGCCGCCGGGGTCTGCTCGGGATCGATCGCGACCACGGTGGCCTTGCCGTCGTCGCCCTCGTAGACCGCGACCGAGCACGGCATCATCGTGCCGGCCGACAGGTTGGTCGACAGCGCGCGGTGGGCCAGGGTCGGGTTGCAGGCGCCGAGGATCTTGTAGCGGCGGAAGTCGATCCCGAGCTTGGCCTTGAGCGTCGCGGCGACGTCGACCTCGGTCAAGACGCCGAAGCCCTCGGCCTTGAGCGCCTCGGGCACGCGGGTGAGCGCGGCGTCGAACGTGAGCGCGGTGTGGACGGGCATCCCGATCTGCGTTGACATGCGTGCCTCCTGGTGCAGTTACAGCGAGCCTGCGGGTGGCGTGACGGTGAGCTCGTCGATCGCGAGCATCGGGCGCGCGACGACGGCGACCACCAGGCCGGCGAGATCGTCGGCCTGCATCATCTTGGACCGATCGAAGCCGGGGCGCTCGTCCCAGATCGGCGTGTCGGTCGCGCCGGGCAAGACAGTGGTCACCCGGATGTCGTAGGGGCGCGCCTCCTCGGCGAGCACCCGCATCAGCCCGCGCTGCCCGGCCTTGGCCGCGGTGTAGCCGCCGCACTCGGGGAACGCGCGGTCGGCGGCGATCGACGCGACCGCGACGATGTGGCCGCGCCGCTCGGGCTGCATCCGCTTGAGCGCCTCGCGCGCGCACAGGAACGTGCCGACGACGTGGGTGTCGAGCATCGCGCGCAGGTCGGCGACCGACGCGGTGTGGATCGGCGCGAAGCTGCCGGTGCCGGCCGCGCACACCACGATCGCCGGCGGCGGCAGCTCGGCGAACCGCGCCTTGACCGCGGCCTCGTCGGTGACGTCGAGCCGCGCCGCCACCACCTGCCCGGCCTCGGGGCGCACCAGCGGGCCGGCCGGCGCGCGCCGCCCGCACGCCACCACCGCCGCGCCCTCCTTCGCCAACGCCTTCGCGATCGCGAGGCCGATGCCGCTGGTGCCGCCGGTCACGAGCGCGAGCCTGCCGAGCAACCTCATGGCGGCACGCTACCACCCGCGCGCGGCCGCGGCGATGGCTGCCAGCGCAGGCGCGCCGGCCGGCCGCGGCGCGCCGGCACCACGCGCGTGGCGATCCCGGCGTCGGCCAGGAGCGCGCGCACCGTCGCCAGCGGATCGGCGCCCAGGCCGCGATCGAGGATCGCCTGCACCGCGGCGACGATCGCCGGCTCGGCGCCGGCGGCGGCGCACAGCGCCAGGAAGTCGGCGGTGGCGTACGCGCCGCTGGGCCGGGCCCGGGCGTCGGCGAACAGCCGCGCGTAGATCGGCCACAGCCCGCCGCGCGTCGCCAGCGCGCGATCGAGCGCGACGTGCACGACCTCGCCGCAGTCGTAGTAGCTGGGATCGGCGGCGCGATCGTAGAGCGGGCCGCGCAGCGAGCCCGCGCAGCGGTTGGCCGCGGCCACCACCCGGCGGCCCCAGCGGGTCGCGTCGAGCAGGCCGGCGTCGACGAGCGCCGTGCCCGCGACGAACGACGACGCGCCCTCGGACAGCCACTCGTCGCGCACGTCGGCGCGCGCCGCGACCTGGCTGTTCCACAGGTGGAAGAGCTCGTGGACCACCAGCTCGCGCCACAGCATGACCCGCGCGCTCGAGCGGGTGCGCCAGCCCGCGCCGCCGGCCTCGAGCTGCACCTGCCCGGTCACGGTGCGGCCGCGCACCGCGTAGCCGGGACGCCCGCCGGCGCCGCGCGTCGGCCGCAGCGACACCAGCACCATCGGCGTGAACCCCAGCGGCAGGCCGGTGCGCGCGGTCAGCTCGGCGACCGTCGCCGGCACCAGCGTCGCCGTCAGCGCGGCCAGCCACGGCGGCAGCCCGCGATCGACGATCGCCGCGACCTCGCCGCGCGCGTCGACCGGCCCGCGGCCGACGTAGACGAAGGCGCCGCGCCGATCGTCGGCGGCCTCGTCCCACGCGAGCTGCTCGGCGGCGGCGCCGCCACCCCGCGCGACGCGCAGCCCGGGCGCGCGCACGGTCCAGCGCCGCGGCCCCGCCACCGGCCCGCAGCGATCCGGCACGCACACCGCCGCGTCGCCGCCGATCGCGCCGGTGAACACCAGCCGGCTGCCGTCGCTCCACCGCACCACCGCCGGCGGCAGCCGCGTCGGGGTGGCGTCGTCGGACGGCATCACCGCGGTGAACGCCTGGCGCGGCTGGCCGTCGACGGCCACCAGCACGTCGGCGTCGCCGTCGCGCTGCCACGCCAGCTCGGCCGAGGTGCGCCACGCGGCGCCGCGCGGCGCGGCCAGCGCGCGATCGAAGCGCAGCGCCGCCGCCGGGCGGCCGACGGTCCAGGTGATCGCCCAGGCGTCGGCCACCGCGAGGTACTCGACGGTGATCGCGGTCGGCGGCGGCGGCGCGGGCGCGGTGCTCGGCGGCGGCGCGGGCGCGGCGATCGACGGTGGCGCGGCGGCGTCGCCCGCCCCCGCGGAGATCGGCGCCGTGGCCGGGCGGGTCACCGACGCGGTGCACGCGGTCAGCGCCAGCGCGGCCAGCGCGTGCTTCACGCCGCCGCCACGATCGCCCGCCGCGTCGCCGCCCACGCGTCGAAGTCGGCGACCGCGCGCAGCAGCTGGGCGCGGCGCCGCAGGTCCTTGGCCTTGAGCTCGGGCGCCGCCGGCGGCAAGAGCCCGAAGTTCACGTTGGTCGGCGCGTAGCGCTCCTTGGGCCCGCGCGGCGTGCGCACGTGCTGGTACAGCGCGCCCATCATCGTGGTCGGCGGCGGCGGCGACGGCGGCCGCCCGGCGCGCTCGTCGGCGAACAGGTGCGCGCACAAGAGGCCCATCGCGCACGACTCGATGTAGCCCTCGACGCCGGTCAGGAGGCCGGCGAGCCGCACCCGCGGATCGCCGAGGATCTCGAAGCGCGCGCCGAGCAGCCGCGGCGCGTCGACGTAGGTGTTGCGGTGGATCGAGCCGAACCGCAGCCACTCGGCCTTGGCCAACGCCGGCACCATCGCGAAGATCCGCTGCTGCTCGGGGTAGGCCAGCCGGGTCTGGAACCCGACCAGGTTGTACGCGGTGAGGTAGCGGTTCTCGGGGCGCAGCTGCACCACCGCGTAGGGCCAGCGCCCGGTGCGCGGATCGGTCAGGCCGACCGGCCGCATCGGTCCGAACCGCAGCGTGTCCTCGCCGCGCTTGGCCATCACCTCGATCGGCAGGCAGCTCTCGAAGTAGCGCGGCTCCTCGAACTCGTGCGGCGCGACCTGGCGCCCGGCGTTCACCGCCGCGACGAACGCCTGGTAGGTCGGCTTGTCGATCGGACAGTTGATGTAGTCACCGACCGAGACGTCCCCGACGTCGCCGCCCTCGGCGGCCGGGTCGTCGGGGCTCGCCGGCGGCTTCGGGTTGTGCGGGCCGGGCACGTCGCGGCCGCGGCGCGAGCGCGGCACCGCGCCGTCGGGCGTCGACTCGCGGTTCCACCGCGACGCGCGGAACGCGTGGTCGAGATCGATCGAGTCGGCCGCGACGATCGGCGCGATCGCGTCGTAGAAGTACATGCGATCGCCGCCCAGCTCGCGGCGGATCAACGCGCCGATCGGCCCGGCGGTCAGCGGCCCGGTGGCGACGATCACCGGCCCGTCGGGCCAGTCGTCGACCGCGCGGCGCTCGACGCGGATCCGCGGATGCATCGCCAGCGCCACGGTGATCGCGCGGCCGAAGCCGAAGCGATCGACCGCCAGCGCCGCGCCCGCCGGCACCCGGTGCGCGGCGGCGCAGGTCATGAGCAGCGAGCCGGCGGCGCGCAGCTCGCGCTTGAGCATGCCGGCCGGCGTCTCGGGATCGTCGGACCGCAGCGAGTTGCTGCACACCAGCTCGCCGAGCAGCGGGGTCTGGTGCGCCGGCGACATCGCCGCCGGCTTGCCGTCGCACAGCGCCACCCGGAACCCCAGCTCGGCGAGCTGCCACGCGGCCTCGCACCCGGCCATGCCGCCGCCCACCACCGTCACGTCAGGATCGCGCCAGCTCGGCATGCGCCGACGTTGCCGCCGCCCACCGCGGCCGTCAAGCCGACCTATATATAGGTGCAATCGCACGCGCGCCGATCCACCCACAAGGTGAGTGATTCTCACCAGTCGCGACCGATCGGCGGGTCGCACCCGGGCGGCGGGGCCATCCACGGGGGTTGAACCGATCGCCAACGTCGCGTAAAGAACGCCGACCGCCGTGGGTACCCCGCTCATCATCGTCGAGTCGCCGGCCAAGGCGAAGACCATCAGCCGCTTCCTCGGTGGCAGCGCGATCGTCGAATCGTCGATCGGCCACATCCGCGACCTGCCGTCCGGAGCCGACGAGATCCCCGACGCGTACCGCGGCAAGCCGTGGGCCCGCACCGGCGTCGACGTCGAGAACGGCTTCGTGCCGCTGTACGTCGTGCCGGCCGAGAAGAAGGCCCAGGTCAAGAAGCTGAAGGACCTGCTGGCCAAGGCCTCCGAGCTGTACCTCGCGACCGATGAAGATCGCGAAGGAGAGGCGATCGCCTGGCACCTGCACGAGGTGCTCAAGCCCAAGGTGCCGGTGCGGCGGATGGTGTTCCACGAGATCACCGAGAAGGCGATCAAGCACGCGATCGCCACGCCGCGCACGATCGACGCCAAGCTGGTCGACGCCCAGGAGGCGCGCCGCATCCTCGATCGCCTGTACGGCTACGAGGTGTCGCCGGTGCTGTGGCGCAAGATCGCGCCGCGGCTGTCGGCCGGTCGCGTGCAGTCGGTCGCGACCCGGCTGATCGTCGAGCGCGAGCGCCTGCGCCTGGCGTTCCACAGCGGCAGCTACTACGGCCTGACCGCGACCCTGGTGCCGACCGGCGCCGAGATCACGATCACCGCCGAGCTGGTCGAGGCGTTCGGCAAGCGGGTCGCCACCTCGCGCGACTTCGACGCCGGCACCGGCGCGCTCACCGACGCCGCGCAGAAGGCCGGCACGCTGCAGATCGGCAAGGACCTCGCCGACGGCCTGGCCGCGGCGCTGCCCGGCGCGCGCTTCGCCGTCGCCGACGTCCAGAAGAAGCCGTTCACCCAGAAGCCGTACGCGCCGTTCATCACGTCGTCGCTGCAGCAGGAGTCGGCGCGCAAGCTGCGCTTCACCGCGCAGCGCACGATGCGCACCGCGCAGCGGCTGTACGAGAGCGGCTTCATCACGTACATGCGCACCGACTCGACGACGCTGTCGACCGAGGCGCTGGCCGCGGCGCGCAGCCAGGTCGAGAGCCTGTTCGGCCCCGAGTACCTGCCGGCGCAGCCGCGGGTCTACACCAAGCAGGTCAAGGGCGCGCAGGAGGCCCACGAGGCGATCCGCCCGGCCGGCGAGGTGTTCCGGACGCCCGAGTCGCTCAAGGGGCAGCTCGAGGACGATCAGTGGAAGCTCTACGACCTCATCTGGAAGCGCACCGTCGCCTCGCAGATGAAGGACGCCACCGGCGAGCGCACCGCGGTGCGCGTCGGCGCGACGCTGCCGGCGATCGCCGGCGCGCCGACCGGGCCGGCCACCGCGACGTTCACCACCTCGGGCAAGGTGCTCACCTTCCCCGGCTTCCTGCGCGCCTACGTCGAGGGCTCCGACGATCCCGACGCCGAGCTCGAGGATCAGGAGAAGGTGCTGCCGCCGCTGGCCGAGGGCGACGCGTTGACCGCGCGCGCGGCCGAGGCCAAGGAGCACACCACCCAGCCGCCGTTCCGGTTCACCGAGGCCAGCCTGGTCAAGGAGCTCGAGGATCGCGGCATCGGCCGGCCGTCGACCTACGCGTCGATCATCCAGACCATCCAGGACCGCGGCTACGTGTTCAAGAAGGGTGGCGCGCTGGTGCCGACGCTGACCGCGTTCGCCGTGACCAACCTGCTCGAGACCCACTTCGGCGAGCTGGTCGACTACGCCTTCACCGCCAAGATGGAGGATGACCTCGACACCATCTCGGCCGGCGACAAGGAGTCGCGGCCGTGGCTGTCGCAGTTCTACTTCGGCGACGCCGGCCCGCGGCCGATCGTCAAGCACGAGGCCAAGCCCGAGGGTGAGCGCGCGACCCACGCCGCGCCGGCGCCGCTGGCCCAGGTCGGCCTGCACGCCAAGATCGGCGACGGCGTCGCCGACATCGATCCGCGCGGCATCTGCGCCATCCCGATCGGCAACGCGCCCGACGGCGAGCCGGTGGTGGCGCGGGTCGGCCGCTACGGCCCGTACGTGCAGATCGGCGACAGCGATCGCCGCGCCAACCTGCCGCTCGAGATGCCGCTCGACGAGCTGACCGTCGAGAAGGCCCTCGATCTGCTGACCCAGTCGGCGGGCTCGAACCGCTCGGTCGGCACCGATCCCAAGACCGGCCTGCCGATCTACGTGAAGGTCGGCCGCTTCGGTCCGTACATCCAGGTCGGCGAGCAGGCGCTCGACGCCAAGGGCAAGCGCAAGAAGGACGCGCCGCCGCCGCGGATGGCCAGCCTGTGGCCGGGCATGCGGCCCGAGTCGCTGACGCTCGACGAGGCGCTGCTGCTGCTGTCGTACCCGAAGGTGCTGGGCAAGCACCCCGAGACCGGCGCCGAGGTGATCGCCTCGGACGGCCAGTACGGCCCGTACGTCTACATGATGACCGCCGAGGGCAAGCGCGACTCGCGCAGCCTCACCGGTCACGATCAGCTGCGCGCGATCACGCTCGAGGAGGCGCTGGCGCTCCTGGCCCAGCCGCGGGTGTTCGGTCGGCGCGGCCAGGCGGCCCAGGGCACCGCGCTCGGGGCCAGCCCCATCACCAGCAAGCAGGTGATGGTCAAGAAGGGCCAGTTCGGCATCTACGTCACCGACGGCGAGGTCAACGCGACCGTGCCCAGCGGCAAGGACCCGACGGCGCTCACCCTCGAGGAGGCTCTCGAGCTGATCGCGCTGCGCGAGGAGAAGCTGCGCGAGCAGGGCCGCGATCCACGCGCCGAGGCCCAGGCCAAGAGCGGCGGCAAGCGCCCCAAGGCCGCCGCCAAGGCCAAGCCCGCCGCCGCGGCCGACGACGACGATGACGCCGCCGCCGCGCCGCCCGCCAAGAAGCCGGCCAGCAAGAAGGCCGCGCCCAAGGCCAAGGCCGAGCCCAAGGCCGCCGCCGAGCCCAAGGCCAAGGCGCCCGCCAAGAAGCCCGCCGCGAAGAAGCCCGCGAAGAAGCGCGCCTGACCGCGCGCGGAGTCGGAACCGGAGTCGGAACCGGAGTCGGAACCGGAGCCGGAGCCGGCTCCGACCTCCGTCGACCCGCTCACTCGATCGCGGCGTAGCGCTCGTCGGGCATCGCCCGCACCCAGCCCGCGCGACACAGCTCGTCGAGCGCGGCCACCACCGCCGCCGCGCGCCAGCCGACCATCGCGCCGAGCGCCACCGCGTCGCGCGGTCCCGCCGCCAGCGCCTCCCACAGCGCGCGTTCGTCCTCGTCGAGGTCGCGCCGCGCCGCCCGCACCACCTCGCCGGCCAGCACCCGCTCGAGGTCGGCGCCGCTGGCCACCGCGCTGGCGCCGCCGGCGATCAGCGCGTCGGTGCCCGCCGTGCCCGCCACCGCCGCCACGCCGACGCCCAGCCGCCGCGCCGCCGCCGCCGTCGACAGCGAGCCCGAGCCGCGCTCCGCCGCGACCACCACCACCGCCTCGGCCCACGCCGCGATCACCGCGTTGCGCGCGACGAAGTGGCCGCGGCGCGGCGGCTCGCCGCGGCGGAACATCGACACCAGCGCGCCGCCGGCCGCGACGACCTCGCTGTACAGGCCGCGGTTGCGCTCGGGGTAGACGACGTCGAGGCCGGTGCCGAGCACGACGACGGTGGCGCCGCCGGCCGCCAGCGCGCCGCGGTGGGCCGCGCTGTCGACGCCGATCGCGCCCCCCGACACCACGCACCAGCCGCGGGCGACGGCGTGGCCGGCCAGCGCCGCCGCGGTCGCGAGCGCCGCCGCGGAGGCCGCGCGGGAACCGACGATCGCCACCGCCGGCGCCGCGGGCAGCAGGCCGCATCCGTCGAGGCGCGGCGGCCGCGGCAGCCGCGTCAACCCCGGAGGATACTCGGGCGCCTCGCGCCCCCGCTGCCACGCCACCACCATGCGCGCACGGTAGCAACCGCGCGGCCAGACGCAAGCGGCGCGCCCCGCCGCGCGGATCATGCCCCAGCCCCTCCGCCGCCGACAGCGACCCGGTCAGCTACTGCTTGCGCATCATGACGCGGTCGCCGACGCCCATGTCCTCGATCGCCAGCGTCACCAGGCCGACCGCCAGCTTCTCGTCGACCTGGATCAGCGCGATCTCGCCCAGCGTCCGGGTCGGGTAGCGCTGGTTGTTCTGGCCGACCGTGCCGGAGGTGTCGGTGTCGGGATCGTAGGCGTCGCCGCGGCGCACGACGACCAGCCGGTTGCCGACCTGGACGCCCGAGGCCTTGCCGAGATCGAGGAACACCACCTCGCCCTCGCCGATCAGCGCGTCGCGGGTGAGCATCGCGACGATCGTGCCGGTGGCGTCGACCGAGTTCTTGACCGGCGGCACGCTCTTGAACTGCCGCAGCAGCGGACCGACGCGCGCGCCGCGCTCGATCTCGCCGGTCACCGAGACGATCCGGCCGCGCGCCTCCTTGTCCTTCTTCACCGCCACGATCTCGAGGTCGCCGAGCACGCGCACGTAGCTGCCGACCTTGCCGCCGCCGTTGGGGTTGGTCACCGCCTGGTCGGCGGCGTAGATCGTGTAGCGCTTGCCGATCTGCGGGACGTCGTCCTTGGGGTACGAGACGTAGACCTCGTCGTTCAAGCTGAGCAGCTCGCGCTCGTCGACGGCGCCCACCACCCGCCACGCCGAGTCGAGGTGCTTCTGATCGATGAACGCGACCTGCCGCACCGACAACGTCAGCGCCCGCTGCGGCGTCGCCACCTCGGGCGCGGCGCCCGCGTCGGGGTCATCGGGATCGATCGACACCGTGTCGATCGGCGCGACGTTCTGGATCCAGCCCTTGGGCAGGAGCCGCACCAGATCGCCCGGGTAGATCCAGTGCGGGTTGGTGATCTGCGGGTTGTACGACCACACCTTCGGCCACTGCCACGGATCGTTGAAGTAGTACCAGCAGATCGCCCACAGCGTGTCGCCGCGGGTGACGACGTGCAGCTCCGGCGTCGGCCCGGCGTGCAGCTCGATGGTCTCGTCGGTGGCCGCCAGCGCCTCGTCGTAGTGGTAGTAGCCGGTCGGCGCGGCCGGCGCGCCCCCGGTCGACACCGTCGGCTTGCCGTCGGCGCCCATCGTGATGACCACCGGGGTCGCCGGAGCCGGAGCCGGCGCCGGCTGCGCGCGCGCGGCCGGGGCCAGGGTGAGCGCGGCGAGCGGCGCCCAGCGCACGAAGCGGACGAACGTCATGGCAGTTGCTCCAGGCGGGTGGCGGCGATCGCGGCCGGCGTGGTCTTGGGGAACTGGCGGATCACCTGCTCGAGCGCGGCCCGGGCCTTGGCGGTCTCGCCGAGCGCGGCGTAGGCCAGCCCGATCTTGACCAGCGCGTCGGGCACCTTGTTGCCGAGCGGGTACGCGGCGACGGTGGCGCGGAACTCGCTGACCGCGCGCGCGTAGTCCTTCTGATCGTAGTAGGCCTCGCCGATCCAGTACTGCGCGTTGTCGGCGTAGTCGTGGGTCGGGTGCTGCGTGATCAGCGCGCGGAACGCCTCGATCGCGGCGGCGTGATCGCGCGCCTTGAGCGCGGCCTGGCCCTTGCGGTACAGCGCCAGCGCGGCGTCGGCGGCGGCCGGCCGCGCCGCCGGCTCGCGCAGCGCGGTCGAGGTCGGCAGCTCGCGCAGCCCCGGCCCGCGCGGGCGCGCCGGGCGATCGTCGCCGTCGACGGCGCCGTGATCGCGGCGGGTGAGCTGGCTGGGATCGAGCTGGATCGACGGCGCGTCGGGATCGCCGAGGTAGACGCTGTCGCCGCTGGCGTCGTCGACCAGCGCGCCGTTCTCGTCGACGTCGGGCGGCGCCAGCACCTCGACCGGCAGGCTCGGCGGCGGCGCCAGCGCGACCACGTCGCCGGGCGCGCGCTGATCGGCGGCGACCTCCAGCTGGTTCTCGAGATCGCGGGTCTTGCGGCGCTCGGCGCGCAGCTCGGCGCGCAGCGCCGAGACGTCCTTGGCCAGCCGCTGATTGTCGGCGCGCAGCTGGGTCAGCGAACCGCCGCAGCCTGCGGTCACGAGCAACGCCACGACGACGGGAGTGCGCACGCCTACATGGTAGGAGTCGCCTCGGCGCGACGCAAAAAATAGCACGCGGCGCCCGCGGTTATCGAAGTGCCTACGGATGTGCGGCGGCGCTGCACGCGGCGACGATCGCCGCCGCGCCGTCGGCCAGCAGGCGGTCGGCCGCGGCCTCGCCGAGCGCGACCGCGTCGCCGGCGCTGCCGCGGGCCTCGCTGCGCAGCACGCGGGTGCCGTCGGGGGTGCCGCACAGCGCGGCCAGCGTGAGCTGATCGCCGTCCCAGGTGGCGTGGGCCGCCAGCGGCGTCTGGCAGCTGCCGCCCATGCGCGCCAGGAACGCGCGCTCGGCGACGATGCGCGGCTCCTCGCGGGCGTCGTGGAGCGCGGCCCGCACCAGCGCCTGGGTCGCGGCGTCGTCGGCGCGGGTCTCGATCGCGAGCACGCCCTGGGCCACCGCCGGCAGGCAGCGATCCACCGGGAGGTGCTCGGTGATGCGGTCGGCCAGGCCCAGCCGGGTCAGCCCCGCGGCGGCCAGCACGATCGCGTCGTACTCGCCGTCGTCGAGCTTGCGCACCCGGGTCGGGACGTTGCCGCGCAGGAGCTTGATCTGCAGATCGGGCCGCGCCGCGAGCAGCTGACACTGCCGGCGCAAGCTCGACGTGCCGACCACCGCGCCGCGCGGCAGCGCGTCGAGGGTGCCGAACCGCGACACCAGCGCGTCGCGCGGATCCTCGCGGGTCGACACCGCGGCGAGGATCAGCCCCGGCGCCAGCTCGGCCGGGAGGTCCTTCATGCTGTGCACCGCGACCTGGGCGCGGCCGTCGAGGAGCGCCTGCTCGATCTCCTTCACGAACAGCGCCTTGCCGCCGATCTGGGCGAGCGCGACGTCGAGGATGCGATCGCCCTGGGTGGTCAGCGTGACCAACTCGACCGCGAGGCCGGGCTGGGTCGCGATCAAGCGCGCGCGCGTGTGTTCGGCTTGCCACAGCGCGAGCGCGCTGCCGCGGGTAGCGATCGCCAGTCGAGCGAGGGTCACGGCGCGAGTATGCCGCGCGACCGGCGGCGCGTCCCGGCGGCCTGGCGCTCAATCGACGACGGTCGCGACGTCGAGCCGCCGGAGCGCCAGCCAGATCGCGCCGGCGACCAGGCCGCCCAGCGCCCCGACCGCGCCGCTGGCGCCGAGCGACGGACCGAGCGCCGGGCCCAGCGCCAGCGCGCCGTAGCCCAGGCCGGCCACGGCGCCGCCGAGGCCGCCGACCAGGGCGCCCTGGCGCAGCTCGCCGAGCAGCGCCCGCAGGTGGGGCCGCTTCATGGCCGCCCGGGCCCGCCGAGGGCGGCGGCGCGGTCGAGATCGCGGACGGAGGCGACGATGCGAGGGGTGATCATGGGGGGCTCCTGAGGATGAGGTGGAGGTGGAGGGACGCGGACCGCCGCGGTCATTGCAGCGCGCGTACCAGCGGCGCACGCCAGCGAGTTCGCGCACTCGCGGCGCGCGGCGAGCGGAGCCCCGTCGCCCCGGGTCGGCACGCGCGGGGTCAGCGACCCCGGCGGCGACGCAGGAGCGCGGCCACCAGCGGCGCGACGCCCAGGCTCGACGCCGGCGCGCCGCCGCAACAGCCGCCGGCGTCCTCGGGCGGCGGCGGCGTCGGGCACGCGGTCCCCGGCGTCGGCGCGAACGCCACGTCGAGCGCGAAGCTGCCCTCGGCCGACACCTGGTTGGCGACGAAGCTGTCGACCACGACGTAGTAGGTGCCGGCCGCGACCTCGGCGGTGAGGCTGGTGTCGTCGCGCGCCACGCACGCGTCCTCGGTCAGCGCCGACAACAGGTGCACGTCGACGTCGGTGCCGGCGCCGTCGGTGACCGTCGCGGTGAGCTGGCCCGGCTGGCACAGCTCGACCTGGTAGACCCACTCGCGGCCGTCCTCGACGACGGTCGGCGCGCACGCGTAGCGATTGAAGTAGCGACCCGGCGCGTCGACGGTGGTCGCCTCGACGTGGAACGGCAGGCTGGCGATCGCCTGGGGCGCGGCGCGGCTACCGGCGGGCGCCGCCGGCTCGCCGGCGAAGGTCGCGTCGAGCAGGTCCCACAGCGCGGCGTGGGGCGCGTCGTAGTTGAGCGCCCAGATGCCGACGCCGCCGAGGTCCTGATCGATCACCATCCGGTACTTCGCCGCCAGGCTCTCGGCGTCGTCGTACCAGACCTGGTGCCACTGCCCGCCGGTTTGCCACGCGTAGAACGGCGCGCTGGTCGCGGCGTCCCAGCGCCGGCTGCGGCCGCCGGCGAGCGCGGTGGCGCTGGCGCTGTAGGTGACGGCGCCGACGTGGCTCTGCGCGGCGGCCACCGGCTGATCGCTGGCGGTCACCCACTCGCGGCCGTAGTACGGCACGCCGTGGATGATCTGGCCGCGGCGCGCCGCGCCGACCTCGCTGGCGAAGCCGGCCAGCGTGCGCTCCATCGACCAGCTGGTCGCCGCGCGCCACGCGGCGTCGACGTCGAGGATGCCGATCGGCCCGGCGACGCTCGAGCCCGACCAGAAGTAGCCGTAGCCCATCACGAAGTAGTAGCTGGCGCTGTCGAGCAGCGCCGGCAGATCGAACTCGGGGACGCCGTCGCTGCCGGCCCAGTTGACCTCGGGCCCGGCGATCGAGATCTCCGCCGCGAGGTGGCCGCGGGCGTCGAGCGCGGCGCGCAGCTCGCGGATGAAGGTCGTGAAGCTGTCGCGGGTGCCGTCGATCAGGCCCTCGAAGTCGACCGAGATGCCGTCGGCGCCGCCGGCCTCCATGCGATCGATCATCGTCGCGATCGCCGCCGCCCGCCGCGCCGGATCGGCGCACAGCGCCTTGATGCCGGTGCCCGAGAACAGCGTGAAGGTCAGGTCGACCTTCACCCCGGCGGCGTGGGCGGCCGCGACGGTGGCGGCGTCGGGCCAGCCGTGGCTGGCGGTCACCGCGCCGGTGGCGTCGAGCTCGATCGAGAACCACGCCAGGTGGGTCAGCGAGGCCCAGCGGATCGTGTCGAGGCCGGCGACCCAGTACGGGTAGTAGCCGTAGACCACGCGGCTCGGGCCGGCGGCGCGCGCGGCCCGGGCCCGGCGCAGGTCCGCCAGCGCGGCGGCCGACAGCGGCGCGCGCACCGCCGGCGGTGCTCCGGCGTGGGCGGCCAACTCGGCCGCGTGCGGCGACGCGCCCGGCGGCGGCTCGTCGGCGCGGGCCGCGGTGGCGGCGATCGTCAGGCAGCCCAGCGCGAAGAGCGGCGTGCGCATCGCCCCGTGTATGCCCGAGGCCGGGCGGCGAGGGAAGCCCGATCCGCCGCGGCGCGCCCGCGGCTTGGCCAACCGCCAACCGATTGGCAGCGGTGATGACAAACCGGCAGGCGTCGGGCACCGTGGCGGCATGTCGGTCCTGCGCCATCGCGGCTTCCGGCGGCTGTGGGCCGCGGGCGCGGTGTCGCTGTGCGGCGACTGGCTGTCGTTCGTGGCGATCAGCGCGCTGGCGCTGACCGGCGGCGGCGGCCCGATGGCGCTGGCGGTGGTGTTCGCCGCGCACGCCCTGCCCGGCGCGCTCCTGGCGCCGGTCGCCGGCGCGCTGATCGATCGCTTCGATCGGCGCACCGTGCTGATCGCGATCGACGTGCTGGCGGCGCTGGTGACCGCGGCGATGGCGGCGGCGGCGGCGGCCGGCGCGCTGCCGGCGGTGCAGCTCCTGCTCCTGGCCCGCTCGGCGATCACCGCGGGCGTGCCGCCGGCCGAGTCGGCGGCGGTGCGGCGGCTGGTCGACGGCGGCGAGCTCGGCGCGGCCAACGCGATCCTGGCCGCGACGTGGAGCAGCGCCTACGTCGTCGGCATGGCGCTGGGCGGCGCCGCGGCGCTGCTCGGCCCGACGCTGGCGCTGGCGCTCGACGCCGGCTCGTTCGCGATCGCCGCGGCGATCCACGCCACCCTGCCCCGGCTGCCGGTGGCGCGGGCGCCGTCGCGGCTGTGGCCGGCGATCGTCGCGACGCCGCGCGACACCGCGGTCGCGCTGCGGATCGCCGCCGGCAACCTGCCGCTCCTGCGCGCGCTCCTCGGCAAGAGCCCGCTGGCGCTGGCCGCCGGCGCGGCGTGGATCGGCCTCAACCTGGTGGCCGCGCGCGCGCAGCCGTTCGGCCCGGCGGCGCTGTCGTTCGGGATCCTGCAGGCGATCCGCGGCGCCGGCACTGGCGTCGGCCCGGCGATCGCCGCGCGCCTGCTGCGGCGCGGCGCGCGCGAGGACGTGCTGCACGCGATCGCCGCCGCGCTGATGCTGACCGCGGTCGCCGGGCTGGCGGTCGCCGAGTCGCCGTGGGCGCTGGCGGTGGTCGCGTTCACCTGGGGCCTCGGCACCGGCTCCAACTGGGTCATGGCGCACACCGCGATGCAGCGCCACGCCAGCGATCACGAGATCGGTCGGCTGGCCGCCTTCGACGAGCTCCTGGTCACGCTGGCGATGGTCGCCAGCGCGTTCATCGGCGCGGCGATCGCGGGCGCGGCGTCGCTGACCGCCACCGCGCTGGCCGCCGCCGGGCTCGGCGCGATCGGCCTGGCGCTGGTCGCCGCCGCGGTCGCCGCGATCACCGCGCCGCGGCGGGCCGGCTGATCGGCGCCGGAGCGGCGTGGCCGTCGGCGGGCGGGGCCGCGTCGCCGGCGGCGTGGTCGTCGTCGTGGCCGTGGTCGCCGTGGGCGCCGGGCGCGACCACCTCGAGCGGGAACAGCGTGCGCGCCGCGTGGGCCAGCGCCTCGGACTCGTCGGCCTTGAGCGCCATCTGCGGGTGGTGCAAGAGCTTGGCGATCACCAGATCGATCGCGCGGCGGATCGCGGCGTCGCGCTCGGCCGGCCCCAGCTCCTTCTTGTGCAAGAGCGCGATCACCTTGTCGGCCTCGGCCGCGCCGACCTGGCCGAAGTGATCGCGCAACGCGCGGATCGTCGGCACCACCTTCTGCGCGCGCAGCCAGGCGTGGAAGTGCGCGACCTCGACGTCGACGATCCGCCCGGCGGCGGTCGCGGCCTTGCCGCGCTCGGCGAGGTTGGCCGCGACCACCCGCTCGAGATCGTCGATGTCGAACAGGTAGACCCCGTCCTCCTTGCCGATCGCCGGATCGGCGTCGCGCGGCACCGCGATGTCGACGATCACCACCGGCCGCCAGCGCCGGGCCTTGGCCACCTTCTTCATCAGCGCGGTGGTGAGGATCGGCTCGCGCGCGCCGGTCGAGCTGATCACCACGTCGGCCTTGGTCAGCAGCTCGGGCAGCTCGCCCCACGGCCGCGCGGTCGCGCCCAGCTCGGCGGCCAGGTGCGCGGCGCGCTCGGGCGAGCGGTTGGTCACCACCAGCCCGGCGACGCCCGCGGTCTTGAGGTGGCGGGCCGCCAGGGTCGACATCTTGCCGGCGCCGATCACCAGCACCTGCTTGCCGCCGAGATCGCCGAACACGCGCGCCGCCAGCTCGACCGCCACCGACGACACGTTGGCCGCGCCCTTGGCGATCGCGGTCTCGGTGCGCACCCGCTTGGCGGCGCTCCACGCGCGCTCGAGGCAGCGGCCGAGGATCGGCCCGGCGGCGCCGGTGGCGTGGGCCCGGGCGTAGGCGTCCTTCAGCTGCCCGAGGATCTGCGCCTCGCCGACCACCAGCGAGTCGAGCGCCGCCGCCACCCGGAACACGTGATCGATCGCCGGCGCGCCGACGTGCTCGTACAGCGCGCGCCGGACCTCGGCCGGCGCCGAGCCGCGCCGCGCCAGGAGCGCCCGCTCGACCTCGGCCACCGCGCGCGCGCCCTCGGCCGGGGCCGCCGCGCCGTAGACCTCGACCCGGTTGCAGGTCGAGATCAGCATCGCCTCGGCGACGCCGCCGGCGTTGCGCACGTCGCTCAGCACGTGGCCGAGCTCGTCCTCGGGGAACGCCAGGTGCTCGCGCACCGCCACCGGCGCGGTCCGCCACGACAGCCCGACCACGAACAGCTCGGCGCTCATGCGCCCACCGCGCGGCGGACGAAGTAGATCGTCAGCACCAGGAGCGCCGCGACGAAGCCGGCGACGGTGACCCACGCGGCGCGCCGGCCGCGCCAGCCCAGGCCCAGCCGCCCGCCGAGCAGCCCCGCGTAGCACAGCCAGGTGATCGTCGCCGCCGCGTACTCGGGGCGGGCCATGCCCAGCTTGCGCTGCGAGGTCCAGATCATCCCCAGCACCATCGCCGCGGTGAACAGCGGGAAGCCGGCCATCACCAGCCGCTGCGCCATCGCGTCGAGCCCGGCCAGCGACTCGACCGGCGCCTTCCACGACGCCGCGTCGAACCGCTTGCGCTTGAGGTTGCGCTCCTCGAGCAGGTAGATGAACGCCAGCGCCGCGGCCAGCCCGAACAGCGCGACGCCGACGGTGGCCAGCGAGATGTGGATGCGGCCGAGCAGCGTCAGATCGTCCTGCGGCGCGCCGGTCGGCGACAGCCGCGCCGCGCCGAGCACGACGCCCACCATCGGCACCAGCACCGCGCCGGCCAGATCGATGCGCCGCTTGATCGACGTCGCCAGGTAGCCGCCGGCGATGATCCACGCGAGGAAGCCCAGCGCCTCGCGCACCGACGCCGCCGGGTGGACGCTCAACACGCCGCGCCAGCCGATGTCGATGCCGTGGCAGACGAACGCCGCGATCGCGACCAGCCGCGCCTGCCGCGACAGCTCGGGCCGCGCGCGCAAGAAGCCGGTCAACAGCCCGATCGTCGCGATCAGGTACAGCGCCAGCGCCACCCAGAACGCCAGCGACGGCGTCGCCGAAAGCTCGCGACCGCTCATACTGCCTCGCGGCTCACGGCTCGGGCTCGCCGAGGAAGCCGTTCACCACCTCGTAGGCGGTGTCGCCGTAGATCACCGACGACATCATGTGATCGGCGCCGAGCTGGGCCAGCGTGTCCATGTCCTTGACCGTGCCGAGCAGGCCGTTGGGATCGTCGCCGCCGCCGGCCACCGCCTCGAAGTACACCGCCGGGCGCACCTGGAACGCCCGGGCCAGCTCGGGCAGCATCAGCTGGGTGCCGGACAGGGCCAGCTTGCCCTCGGCAGACCAGGCCTCGAGCCGCTGATTGGAGATGAACAGGCGCGCCACGGGCGGGATCATAGGCCGATCGGGCAGGTATCGCCAAGGTGCCTTGCGGGCGCGGTCGCCTGGCGTTAGATCAACCGCCTACCGCCCCGCGCGAGAAGGAGTCGTCCCATGGCCAGCGCCAACGTCAAGACCATCACCGATCAGAACTTCAGCGCCGAGGTGCTGCAGTCGGAGCTGCCCACCCTGATCGACTTCTGGGCCGTGTGGTGCGGGCCGTGCAAGCAGATCGCGCCGACCATCGACGCGCTCGCCGACGAGTACAAGGGCAAGCTCCAGGTCGGCAAGGTCGACGTCGACCGCGAGCAGATCACCGCCCAGCAGCTGCGGGTGACGTCGATCCCGGCGCTGTTCCTGTTCAAGGGCGGCAAGGTCGTGTGGCAGTTCTCGGGCGCGGCGCCGCGCACCAAGATCGAGGCCGAGATCAAGAAGCACCTGTAGGCGCCGCGCGCCGCCAGGCGCTCAGCGCAGGATCATCGTCACCGCGGCGATCGCGACGATCGCGACGATGACCGAGTAGATCGCGATGCCCGTGGTGTTGGGCTGGTGGGTCTTGCCGTTGTAGCCCTTCTTGCACGCCGGGCAGACGACGTGGCTGAGCAGCCGCGGGCCGAGCACGCCGCCCCACCAGGTGAAGCCGGCGGGGTTCGGCGGGAGGTCGCTCTTGCAGTAGGGGCACATGCGCGCGAGCCTACCTCGCCGCGGCCGGCGATCGGCGCCCCCGCGGGCACATCGCGCCGATGCCCCGCGGTACACTGGGACCGTGGTCCAGACCGTGCTTCCGCGCGTGGCGCGGCCCGCGTCCCTGGCCGATCTCGAGGTGGCGGACCTCGAGACGGTCCGGCTCCTGCTACGCGGCGACTCGGTCGTCGACTGGCACAAGCTCCACTTCACCGACCACGCCGCGGTCGATCGGTTCCTGCGGCTGTGCGAGCTCGACCCGACCTCCGACGCCGAGCTCGACCGGCTCGAGGCGATCCGCGCCGACGCGGTCGACTACCTGACCCGGGTCTACCAGCTGGCGCTGCCCGACGAGATCGCCGACGACGTCCCGGCCCGCGACCTGTTCTTGATCGCGTCGCGCACCGGCCCGCACCAGCGCGCCGCGTGCGTCGTGCTGAAGGTGATGCACATCATCTATCACCTGGCCGGGCGGCAGGCGCTGCTCCGCCTGGCGATCTCCGACGACGCGATCTTCCGCGAGATCGAGCTGAAGGTGCTGCGCGTCGTCGAGGAGCTGCGCGCCGCCGGCTGCGCGGTCGCCGAGTTCGAGTGGAGCCGCAAGCCGCGCGACTCGCAGATCACCAAGCTCCTGGCCAAGCGCTCGACCCTGGCCGCCAACATCTACGACAAGCTGCGGTTCCGGCTGATCGTGCCGACCGAGGCCGACCTGGTGCCGACGCTGGCGACCCTGACCCGGCAGCTGATCCCGTTCAACTACATCGTGCCCGGCGAGTCGGTGAACCAGCTGGTCGATCTGGCCGGGCTGCTGATCAACGAGCCGCACCTGCGGACGCTGGCGCCGCGGATGCAACCGCAGGAGGGCCCGGCGCGCCGGCTGCCCACCGCCAACGAGTTCTCGGGCCCCGAGTACCGCATCATCAACTTCGTCGCCGATCTGCCGCTGCGGCTGGGCCGGCTGGTGCCGGCCGGCGAGCTGGGCCCCGAGGACAGCCACGTGGTGTTCGTGCTGACCGAGTTCCAGATCGCCGACAAGGCGACCGCCGCGGCCAACGACTCGGGCGCCCAGAGCCACGAGGCGTACAAGGCGCGCCAGCACGAGCGCGTCCGGCTGCGCTTGCTCCGCGACGACGACGATCCGCTGCCGCCGGACTGACCGCCGCGCTCGACCGCGTCACCCAAGGGGCCCCGCCCATGCCGCGTCCAACTCCCATGCGCTGGTGGCTCGTGTCGATGGTGGCCGCGG
>Ga0075163_10002596_pt1 | contig 24263 bp, 23 predicted proteins | sample JI1023141ADNA_FD_71478 | JGI IMG/M metagenome (GOLD analysis project Ga0075163, IMG submission 71478) | Wastewater effluent complex algal communities from Wisconsin, to seasonally profile nutrient transformation and Carbon sequestration -... | ecosystem: Engineered > WWTP > Effluent > Algae... | reverse complement strand
TCCGGTGGATACCACTTTGTGTACGGATGAAGAAAGAGAAAAATTTCAAGTGGAACCACTTTCCCTGCTGATGGCTAAGTACAAGATGAAGCCCATGCCAACGGGCGAATAGGAGCAAACTTTCGGTGTAGGCGAGCAGCAGATGTGCGTTCCATCACGTATCAAAAGGCCTTTTGCACTCTTTTTACAAGTTGTTAACATCATTTTACATTTAAAATGATGTAGATAACCGGACCGGCCAGTAGTTTTGATGGTATCATTTCATTAAACCAAAGCGACTATGCATTTTCTGCCCCTCACATTTTTGTATTGTCTGGCGATTCTTACAGCTGGTGTTCAAAGTGTAGAACATACACCTGCACCTTCGAAAAGGAAAACGGAACCAGCACTCACCAACATCTTGCTCCAATCAACAGATGGTGGAAAGACATGGCAAGACATCAGCCAAGGCTTGCCTGAAGCTGTTCAACCACAAGATTTTTTTGCAGGCGCCTCCGAACTGTATGTACGTGTTAACGATGTTCTTTATCACAGTAAGAGTAGTCTTAAAACACCTGTGTGGGAAAAAGAGAATGTTCTTGATCCACAAGAGGTATCGATTGCTTTCAACCGCTCGGGAGTGATCACCTATACCTACGATGGAAAAATGCATCGGAAAACACTTGCTTCCGGAGCCTGGATGCCGATCTACACGACCTTTAAAAAACAAACAATACGAACCATTTTTGAAAGCGCTGACGGGGCCGTATTCATCGGATCCGACAATGGCCTTTACAAATCTACCGACAAAGGAAAGAACTGGAAGCAAGTTCAAAATGAAGGTTGGGTGATGGACATCGTAGAATCAGAAGGGGTACTGATCGGCACAGGACAGAAAGGCATCATGCGATCCACCGACAAAGGAGAGCATTGGGAATGGGTAATCAGCGAAGGGGGAGTAGGCATTGATGTTGAAAGGATTCAAGGAGGCTTTGCAGCAATTGTCTATAGTAGCAAGAGTCAATCCAGAAAAATATATCTTTCACAAGACAGCGGTAAAAACTGGAAAGCGATTGATGACGGGCTTATGCCATCGGTGTCTACTTCATCCATTAAGCAAGTGGGACACCATTTATTGCTGGGGCATCCGGAAGGTATATTCTTGTCGGCTGATATGGGCAAAAGCTGGAAGAGGGTGTATGCGGGTGCGCCTCAAAACGTATTTGCGACTATTAACTTCTTAAACAATGGGGCCGCTGTGGAGAATAGAAAAGTACATACACTATACACATCAGGTAATGTGGTGTATGCGGTACTAAGAGATTTTGGTTGTTGAGAATCGAATCGCGTTTTTAGAGCAAGACGCTAGCCTCCCTTGGTCATCGCGTCACGCTACGATTACTTCTTCCATGCTTACCCATCCACAGGCACCGGGTTCATTCCAAAAAATAACTCTTTGCAGGCCTCCTGGAAATGATAAGCTTTACATGAAAATCCATTTTCTCTAGCTACAAACGAATTCGTACAGAATCCAAATCGCATCTGCCTTCAGAGAAGGGGAGGTATCTTAGCATGATATTTAATTTATCCATCTCTGGTCTTCCGCTAAACGAGGCAGCGAAATTCTTCCTTGCTGCACTACTGAGCACAAGAATCCTCAGGGCAGTTAAATTGCCTCCGCTCCGTTTTTGCAACTTCCGGTAAGTTGCAGTATCTTGAAGTACTACTCGGTGCACCGATGATAGTGAAACCCTTGAACTTGGTGAGTTGCCCACCTTGCAAAAAGCAACCAAGAAGCAGTGAAGGCGATCTTAACGATAAAGCTTATGAAGAATTTTATATTCCTTGTATTAGTCGTTGTTTCGATAATTAGTGATGCACTTGCCCAGCCAGTATTACCACTCGATTTTGAATCCACTACACTTTCATATCCGTTTACTGATTTTTTGGGAGGGGCTGTAACCATCATTAGCAACCCGCAAATGAATGGTATAAACACCAGTGCTACCGTAGCGAAAATGATCAAGAGCCCGGGTGAAGTTTTTGGTGGAAGTTTTATCACCATGGCATCTCCGATTGATTTTGCCACGAATAAGATTATTAAAATAAAAGTATTCTCTCCGGTAGCTGGAAAGAAGTTACTGTTGAAATTTGAAGGATCAGGGCCCACTTTTGAAAAAGAATCCATTGGAGTAACAACCGCCAATGTGTGGGAAGAGTTAACGTTTGATTTTACAGGCGTACCGGGAATCAATAATGTAAACACAAAAATCGTTTTCATCTTTGACTTAGGGACCCAAGGAGATGGTGGTCCCAACTCAACATATTTATTTGACGATGTTGTGCAAACCTCAAACTATGTAGGAGGTGTTACCAGTGATTACAACCTGGTGTGGTCAGATGAATTTGTTGGCACAGGTGCTCCTGCGGATGACCATTGGTTTCGTCAAACAAAAGTTCCCACCCCCACAGGTTGGTTTGGAGGAGAGCAGCAACATTACACGAACAGAGATGTGAATTCATTTATATCCAATGGTACTTTAACGATCGTAGCCAAAAAAGAAAGCTTTACGGATCAGGGCCTGACTAAACAATACACGTCTACCCGGTTAAACTCTAAATACGCATTTAAGTATGGCCGTGTAGATGTGCGGGCAAAGTTACCTTCCGGAAATGGTACATTCCCCGCCATCTGGATGTTGGGCAGGAACATCAATGAACCGGGTGCTTACTTTGCCAGCCAATATGGTACCACCACCTGGCCAGCAACCGGTGAGATTGATATCATGGAGCATTGGGGAAACAATCCTAACATAATCCATCAATCCATTCACACACCCTCTAGCTTTGGAGGCACCGTCAATACAAATACAACTGGTATCGCTGCGGTAAGTAGCACCTTTCATGTCTATTCTATTATTTGGGATGCCAATCAAATTCAGTTTTTAATTGATGACATAGCCTATTATACTTACCGTCCTGCTGTTAAAGATGCCAGCACCTGGCCCTTTGATAAACCGCAGTATCTACTACTCAACATTGCCATGGGAGGAGGCGGAGGTGCTATTGATCCGGCTTTCACCCAATCCTCTATGGAAGTTGATTATGTAAGGGTGTATCAAAAAGGAGTTATACCCACCACCATTACTTTTCCAGCCATTGCAAGCAAAACAGTGGGAGATCCAGCTTTCGCGTTAACGGCAACCTCCAACTCAAATGCGGCCATGAGCTATGCTACCACGTCTGATAAAATTACAATCAGCGGGGCTACGGTAACCCTGCTAAAGGCGGGAAGAGTTTCCGTTGCCGCTTCGCAGGAAGGAAATGAAGTTTATGCAGCCCCTGCGTTAGTTCAGCAAAGTTTTTGTATCAAACCTGGGAAACCAGTCATCACGAGCAGTGGAACAAACTCAGAGACTGTACTTACGTCTAGCGCTGCAGCGGGTAACCAGTGGTTTTTTAATGGTACTGCCATCAGCGGGGCAGTGAATACTACCTTAGCAGCAACCAACCCGGGTGTCTATACTGTACAGGTAACAGTCGATGACTGCGTCAGTGATTTTTCCGCTGAGACGGCCGTAATTGTAACGGGAGATGTAGAAGCAGTCACGGATGAAGTAGTGGTGTATCCCAATCCTGTAGAAAATACGATAGAGCTTCGCGGTCTGCCAGGGGAGGTGACAGGCGCATGGCTTTATGATCTTACCGGACGTTCCCATTCACTTCTTTTTGAAAGAAGGGGAGAGCTCCTACACGCGAATGTGCCACAGCTTTCGCAAGGCCTTTATTGGCTACGTGTACAAGACGGCCGTAAGAATTACCAACTTAAAATCATCAAGAAATAAAGTGGTTGGTACTGTCAGGTAGTGGTAGTGGTTTAGTAATTACACTCATCCGCAGATCCATGTCAAGTACTCTCTACAACCAGGAATTTCTGGCACTTACACCAAGCTCACTCTATCGACTTTTTGAAAGATTTAGAAATCCTCTTCACTTGATTTCCTCCGTCATAAATATCCTTTGGGAGAAATTGAGAAAGACAACAGAATATTTATACAGACCTGTATCAACAGAATCAATCTATACAGCAAATTTATAGAATGCTAAAATTTACAATTTTGACCGGTAGAAATCTGCAGGAACACAAACTCTAGTAGATCACATGACTGGGAAATAAACTTTGCCAGATTACAAATTCTTTCCGCTATCAGTTGGTATCTAAGCCATAAGGAATTTACTTTCCGACACTATACTAATTTCCTCTTGAGTAAGAGGGTGTTGAAATACTAACTTGCATGCATGCAAAGCAATGCTATCTTTTTGATAGGGGATATCAGAACCATATAAGGCATCACCTATTATGGGGCAAGCTACAGAGGCAAGTTGCGCACGTATCTGATGGTATTTGCCTGTATGCAGTGCGATGTCCCAACAATAACATCTCTGGTTAATGGCTGCAATACTATACTCCAGCAGGGCCTTCTCTGCATATTCTACAGGATGGTCATACAAAACTGCTTTCTTCTTCTCTTTGCGATGCCAATGCTCCAGCCGCCCTGTCATTTGTCCGGGTGACTTGGCAGTGAGAGCCTGATAATATTTCTTCACTTTTCTTTCGGCAAATTGCTCACTTAGATTTTTGAGTACCGAGCGTTGTTTGGCAAAAAGAACAATGCCACTCACGGGTCTGTCAAGGCGGTGAATGTGCTGTGCGTAGACAGTCTCATTACTGGGCACGTTGAGACGCAAATAGGCCTTCACCTGTTGGAGTAAATTCGGATGGCCGTTTCTGTCAGGCTCCACCATCAAACCAGCAGGTTTCATCACCACTAGAATGACTTCGTCTTCGTAGAGAACATAGTCAGGAACATGAATGAAGAAGGACATAGGAACCACTAAAGTCAGTATAGGCAAGCGATAATACCTTTGTTAATCTTTACGAGAAGAATAATATCTTGATGCGAGGCATTTGCGACTGGGTGAGTTTAAGTGGATTACATCTTCTTGTTTTCAATCCAATTATCAATTTGTCTTTCTAAGATGGATAGGGGCAAGGATCCATTCTTTAAAACCTGATCATGAAACTCCCGAATGTCAAATCGATCACCCAACTGTTGCTTCGCTTTTTCACGTAGGGCCAGGATTTTCAATTCACCAATCTTATAGCTCACGGCTTGAGCAGGAGTGACCATGTAACGCTCAATGCGTTGTATGGCTTCTGTTTCTGAAACGGGTTGATTCTCCAAAACATAGGCTATGGCTTTCTCCCGTGTCCAGCGTTTGTGATGCATACCGGCATCCACTACCAAGCGAACAGCTCTTTCTATTTCATTATTGAGTCTGCCCATGTATTGATAGGGATCGGTGTACATTCCCAATTCAGTTCCCAAACTTTCAGCATACAAGGCCCACCCTTCACCAAAGGCACTTGTCCAATATGATTTCCTGAATTCAGGAATATCAGCCTCCTGTTGAATGGCCACTTGGTAATGATGGCCGGGTATGGCTTCGTGTATATAAAGGCTTTCCATAGCAAAATAATTGTACGTTAACGGATCGCGTACTACTTCGTAGAAGATGCCGGGTCGCTTCCCATCTCTGGAGGGCTGCATGTACTGAGCATTGGCGCCTGCTTCTCTGAATTTCTCTGTGGCTTTTACTACAAAGGATGCCTTGGGGCGAAGATTAAAGAGGCGCGCTAATTGAGGTTCCATGCGCGGTTCAAAACTTCGGTATCGATTCAACACTTCTTCTTCCGTTTTAAAAGGAAAAAATTTAGAATTGGTTTTGATGTATTGAAAGAATGCCTGTAAATCACCTTTAAAGCCTGTCAATTTTTTTATCGAATCCATCTCGGTACGAATCCGGGCTACTTCACGAAGTCCCAGATCAAAAATTTGATCGCCCGTGATATCCGTAGTGGTGTAGTACTTTAACCAATAGGCATACTCCGCCTTTCCATTACTTTTATCCAGCAACCCGGTGCTGGTGCGCGTGTTTGGAATATAGGTGTCGACCAGGAAATTATGCAGATTTTCGTAAGCCGGCTTAATATGTGTCTCTATAGCCTGAGTATAATCTGCCAATAGCTTTACCCGTGCAACACTGTCGATGGTTTCAGGCAAATTCTCCAGTGGTTTATAAAAAATATGATTCTCCACAGCTGTTTCGAACAGTGGTTTTAGTTGTGCTGGGACTTTCTCCATACTAGCCCTTGGGTTTGTATGATTCAACTCCAATCCACTTTGCATGTTATTTATAGATTGATCAATCCATTTCGGAAATGATTCCATTCGACTGATAAAGTTTCTATAATCCTGTTCATCTTTAAAGGGAATATAGCCTGCACCCGAGCCGAGTACAGCAAACCTTTGCGGAAAGCTGAAGACAAATTGGTCAACCGGTGTATAGAACCCGTACTTGTTCATCAGGCGCTCATTGCTGATGGACAATTGATATTGCAGAATATCAACACTCAGTTTTTCAGAATCCGTCAGACTATCATACCGAATTGTTTTAAGGGTATCCAGGTATCTGTAATTAAGGGCAATGGCTTTTTCCAGATACGCTTCGCTGATATCGATCGCCAATTGATCGTTAAAGTCATGCACATTATTTTGGGTAGCCACTAAAGGGTTGAGTGCATAATTTTCACGTGCGAATTGTTCGAAAATGCCAGTCAGATCAACCTCCTTTTGCTCTTTTGCAGGGGAGCATCCCAGGCAAAGTATGGTCATCACGGATACAAGAGAAAGTCTATTCATATGCTTCATTAGCGTTGTTTTGAGAGCCTTTGCTAATATAGGTTTAAATAAGAGAAATTATACCGGCAAGGTTTTTTTGTGACCAATCAGTCGTAGCATCTTGCTACGACTGTTAGATCATTTGGAAACAGTAGGGATTAACAAATATTAACTAGAATAGGTCTTAGCGTGACCCTAAGACCAAGTTGAGTTAGTAAGGCAGGCATTGCAAACGCACGCCAGATTGGGAAATGCATGTACTGTTTATCTATGCACGCTAGAAGATCACTTTAGATAAAACGTTTTAATCAGCCCACTGCATTCTAATCAGAGGGCTACTTATGAGGCTGTACAAAACTTTGACGTTCACATGGAAACTCAAGGAAAGCGATTCCGTAAATTCTTTTAGTTCTTCAATTTTGTTCGAATCAAAATATGCTCCATTCACGATAACACCACAAATTGTTTTGGAGTTGGTAATATCTTCTAAAGGATTTTTGTCCAGAATAATCAAGTCTGCCATTTTGCCAATGTCAATGGTTCCATACGCTATATCCATTCCTGCATATTTTGCTGGAACAATCGTTGCGCTTTGCAATGCCTTTACGTTTGACAAACCACTTTTGACTAAATCTTCTAGCTCATTATGAAGGCTAAATCCGGCAAAAATATAAGAATCACTAACATCGGTACCAGTCATAATGGGTACGCCTATTTCATTGGCTATTCTAATTTGTTCCTTGGCTGCCATATAAAAATCCGCACTATTATTTTTTCCTTCTTTCGATAGATTTCTTTTCGTGTTATTACGAACATCACCATCCCACCAGAGTTTTCTACTGATATAATTAATGTATTTTAAATTAGGATTTTGCTGAAATGATGGTTCGTGAGCAAATGCTTCAAACTTGAGTGTTTGAAGAGTCGGGCACCAATGCGTATTGTATTCTTTCATTAGTAGCATTAATTTTTTTGCCAATTCTGGATTATACTCTTTAACCATTGATTTTCTTGATTTTGAATAGAACGCCTTCCAATTATTGGCTGTCCTTAAACTATCCGCGTTCGGAAAGCATTCTGTCAAGAAAATGCGTCCATGTTCAAAACTTCTTTGACCCAATACAATGGCATCTTGAAGACTCACGAAAATTGGTTTATGACCAGCGATATGCATTCCGTACCTGGACGCTTGCTGTGCAAGTTTCTTAAAGGATGCTGGTGGTATTTGGTCATATACTTTGATAAAATCAACTTTTTCATTTTTGTAAAAGTGCAAGAGTGAATCAACGTCTTCACTTTGCTGAAGCTTCAAGAATTGCGGGAAGCCCTCAGGAACAGAAAATGCTCCATCTATTTGAAAGCTGCTTTGCAAAACATATCGTGGCGCTACCCGCTTGTGATCATTCAATTCATCATTCCAAATCAGGCGTTCTTTGCTGCCAACAAAATAGCTGTCTCGTTTGTTAAGCTGTCCTGACATATCTCGGACACCCGTAACGCCATTGGCAATATAAAGTGGATGATGAAGCCATTCAGAATGGTGATTTGAATGTGTGTGCATGTCCCAGAGACCTGGCAGTAAGTATTTGTTTGCACCATCCAATACAAATGAAGTTTCTTGTGACTCTAAGATGCCAAATGTGTCGATGGCTAAAATGACATTGTCTTTTACCAGAACGTCTCGATTTCTTAAGAGGTCTCCGGTTTTCACATCAATTATATTTATTGATTTTATGAAAATCGTATTGTACCTCGCTGGTGGCTTTAGTTGTGGCATGGGCCATACAATGGCCACCACACTAGTTATTAATAGAAAAAGAATGATTCCTGAAAAAACTTTTAGAAGTGTAAATACTTTGCTTTTCATGTTTATTAAACAGGTGACGTGATTTTCTTTATGAGAATGGAGATGAAAATTATTTCTGTTCATATCAGGATGACTTTTACAGGTACCCATTGCTGTACGACAACAATCGGATTAAGTTCACTGCCTTTTTCAAATCGAACTGCATAGCGGCTACAAGACCATGCATCGCAAGCAACCTTCTGTCAATAGACATGGCATCGCGAACACAAAATTTATCGATAGCGCTTTTCGCCTGCCCGTAACCCTCCGCTTCAAATGTTTCCAATACTGAGATTGAGTTTTCTTCTTTCGTGACCATCCGTAGTTTTGGCTTGTATCCCATCTGTTCGATTACCGACTCCGCTACCCCCCAGGTTGACCATGGATTTTGTCCAGTTATCAGGTTTCCATCCTTGCTCACTTTGTTCAGGTACATAAAACCCTCATTAAAGCTTGCACCCTTTTCGATGAGTTTGTCTTGTAATAGAAAAGGAAATATTTCAGCCGCTTCCGGTATTAGCAATAACTCTTCTTTGTTGGTGAAACTGCTGACTTTACGGCTGGCTACTAGTAATTCTCCGTTACTAAGCGTAACGTTGACAAGTGCCGCAGGTCCATGGCAAACCGCGCTCACAATTTTGCCAGACTCATAGTATTCTCTGACGAGAGATTGAATGTATTGATTGTTCGGAAAGTCAAACAAGGTGCCTTTGCCTCCCACAAAATATACCGCCTGATAAGCCTTTGGATCTGCGTCTTTCATGGAAATGCTCTTCTCTATTTTGGCTTGCGCAAGGGCATCATTCAAAAAAGCGTAATCATATTCATTCATATCTTCGCCATCGATGACTACAGGTGGCTTGCCACCCTGCGGGCTGGCCACGTCTACCTCAAATCCGTTGGCCTGAAATACATAATAGGCACGGGACAACTCTGTCAATTCAAAACCAGTAGGTTTACCACTGTTTCCCATCTCGCTGGTGCTGGTGACCACTGCCAATATTTTTCCGCGATAGGGGATAATACTTTCTGTAAGATAGGGGAGTTCAGCAGGGGAAATAGTCTTGATATCCTTTGCCGGTTCGGGCAACGCAGAAAGCAAGCTCATGACCCATACCCCGAGTAAAACGATAGAAACAACCAATCCTGCCAATACAATCAGTGACCACTTAATGATTTTTCTTTTACCACCCATATCCATGTTTTTGTGACAAAAGTGGGGCGATCCGGTATCAAAGGCTTCTCAAATGATCATTTCGAAAGAGAAAAAGATCATTTTAAGAGTTGCTGTCGGTAGGTGAGGGGTGTGTCGCCCGTTTGCTTTTTAAAAGCCGTGTTGAAGCTGGAAAGGCTGTTAAACCCGACCTCATAAGCGATAGCAGCGATGGTTTGGTGTTTGAATTCTTCAAGGTGGAGCAGGCGTTTCGACTCCTCAATCCGGAAAGCATTCACAAAACCATTGAAGTTCTTGCCACTTTGTTGATTGATCACCAGCGACAGCACCTGCGGACTTACACGCAACGACTCACTCAATGATTTCAGGGTAAGGCCGGTGTTTTGGAATTGCTTTTCATCCACCATGAGTTTTAACACTTTCGCATAAATCTGGTCACTTTGTTCCTCCGAGACGGGTGTCGTTTTGTATTTAATATGGTCAATTTTGGAAATGTACCCTTGACTGATGACGATATAGCTTATAATATAGGCAACAATAGAATAAAGAATAGGCCCGATCACATACGGGATAACATCGTCAAACAGGTTTAGCACATAAGCTACCCAAATAACGAGCAGTCCATAAAAGAACAGGCGCAATAAAGTAAAGGTATCCAAACTAAGACCAGCCTCTTTTTGTTGAAGGACATACCGATAACTAAGCAACAGATAAACAGCAAAATGGAGGTAGTAGACAATAAAGAGTGTGGCGAATAATGCGAACGGCAAAGTTACCGTATGACGCTCCTCCAATAGTAATCCAATAATGAAGCCGAGGATTGCTGGGATGAAATGGATAGCGTGCATCGTAGTCAACCGAAATGCTTTACGTGTGCATGAAAGCGCAAAGAGGAAATACAGCGGACCAATAGCCATGATCGTACTGAGTCCTGCAAAAATGATTTTAATGTCAACGCTATCGGTGAATTCCAAAAAAACCGATTTCCCTACCCTGAGGGATAGAACCACTAGCAGGGCACTTAATAATTTGTTGGAAAGTGAGTTTCCTTTTCGGTAGCCCCATAGAAACAAAGCCAGAAATAGTCCATGGATAACTCCTAGTCCACTAACGACAACCAATATGATATCATATGCACTCATCAGGCGCAAATTAATTCAAATGATGGATTGTTCCACCCCTGAAATCCACTCAAAGCTTTCTTGCTGGAACCAGATTGCTCCACTCATGCATGTGTGAAACATTTATGTGATTGTCTTTCCTTTTTCTCTTTTTTTTGAAGCACCTACCTGACATGAAATTCAAAAAGATGCTTTTTCATTTGGTATGCTCAAATAAGGTTCTACAAAGAAGTAAAATTTCAAAAATTAAGCTGATTTTTGGAGTAAAGCTGGCCTGACTTAAATGGCGTAACTATACTCTTATCACCTTGTTCTACATCGTCTCTACATCCCTTTCCTTCCTGCTATCGCTGATACTTTTTACAAAGCGGGGAAAAACAAAAGCTGATTTGATATTGGCTTGCTGGTTGGTAATTATCGGAGTTCACCTTGCATTTTACTACGCCAGCCTAATTGCTGATCCCTATTATTATCCCTATCTGCTGGTGAGCTATCCCTTTCCTCTATTTCACGGTCCTTTTCTTTATTTCTACACAGCTTCCATCACCAACCAGCATCCGTATTTGAGAAAACACTTTGTTTGGCACTTTATACCTGCGCTGCTTATTTACCTTGTGCTTCTGCCATTTTTTCTTCGCCCACATACCGAAAGACTTGCTGTATTCTCTAACCAGGGAGAAGGTTATGAGTGGGTCTTTTTATTGCAGCGGATTTTAGTGTATGTATCAGGCGTGGTCTACACCGTTACTTCACTGTGGTTATTGCGGGTGCATATCCGAAATGTGCAGAATAGGTTTTCGCAAACAGAGAAAGTCAATTTACTTTGGTTGCGGTATCTGATTTATGGAGTTGGCGTTGTGTGGATGGCAGTTTTCGCAGGAAACGATTTTATCATTTTTTCTTTAGTCGCCCTATTTGTTTTGTTGTTGGGTTATTTCGGAATTAAGCAAGTCGGGATTTTTACTCAGGTGAATTCTAGTGGAGGAGAAATTTTACCAGATTCATCAGTATCCTTTAAAGTTGAAGGAAACGCAGTCATAGCGGAAAAAGTAAAAGGAAAATACCTCAAGTCATCCTTATCATCAGAAACACAAACTGAAATTCACGGCAAACTTATGGAGGCAATGAATGAACAGAAATTGTTTCTAAATCCTGAGCTTACCATTGGCCAGCTGGCGGAGGCCATTGGGGTTCATCCCAACCATTTATCACAAGTCATTAACTCCATAGAGTCTAAAACCTTTTATGATTTTATAAACGCATGGCGGATAAATGAATTCAAAAAGATGGCAGCCCTACCTCAAAATCAAAAGTACACCTTGTTGGCACTGGCCTTTGAATGTGGTTTTAGTTCCAAGACTGCCTTTTACAGAAATTTCAAGAGTGTGACAGGACAATCGCCAACGCAATATCTAAAAGACCACCACATCCAAATTCAAGCTGGTTAACCTTGATCAATCATCTGCTAAATTGGTCCCGATGATTCGTTCCACTTTATAGAGGCGTTGACAATCAACCACATAGGTATACTATAGCCTATCCCTAAAATACTTCCCAACTTCTAGGATGGGACGTTCCGCTGATACAATTGCCATTTCTTTGTGGCAAAAATAATCGATGAAATCATTGGCAAGAGCGAGAGCATCCCTATGGGTAATCGGGTGTGTATTCGTCTATTTTTTAGTACAACCTATTGCAGGGGTCTATTCTCAAAACAAGGAGGGTTTTGCGCTGCTGAAGAAAGAAGTAATAAAGATTGACTCGGAGGAGTATGTTTTACTAAGAGGTGAACTAACGGTACCAGAAGATAGAAGCAAGCCAGGCTCACGAGTTCTAAAAATCCCCGTGCAAATCATTAAGGCTGCTCGTGCAAACTCAGCAGAGCCGATCTTTTGGCTGGACGGAGGCCCGGGAGCCACCAACATTTTGTCGGTGAAAAAGGTAGTTACCGTTTCTCCTTCAAAGCTGTTAGCCAATCACGATTTTGTTTGCATTGGCTACAGAGGCGTAGATGGCTCAACGGTGCTCAACGCAAAGAAGATTAACAAAGCATTTAAGGGAATCAATCATAAAATGCTGAGTGATCAATCATTGAATAATGTTGAAGCTAAAATAAAAGACTACTGCACCGATTTAAAAAAGGAAGGAATCGATATTAATCAGTACACTATTCTTAATGTTATTGATGACATGGACTATGCGAGAAAGGCATTAGGCTATGCATCTATTAACTTATTGTCAGTAAGCTACGGCACCCGTATTGCATTACTCTATAATTATAAGTTCCCTTCGGTGATAACACGCACAATTATGATTGGTGCATGTCCACCCGGCTATTTCCTCACAAGACAAGAACAGGCAGAAAAAACGATACACTATTACGATAGTTTGTATCAACTACAATCAGGTGTGGAGCTTGCAGGTTCTATAAGAGAGGCTATGCAAAAGGCGTTTGATAATTTACCTAAACGGTGGGCTGCATTTCGATTAGATCCTGAAAAGATTAAAGCCGGAACTACCGGAATGCTCTATGCACGAGGCTCAGCTGTGTGGGCCTTTAACGCTTACTTCAAGGCTGCTAATGAAGGAGACTTTAGTGAGTTATACATGTTGCAAAAAATATTTGAGATGAATAGCAAGACTGTTATGGGTGATGTCTTTGCCAAAACTGTAAGTGCCGATATGAAGAGTAATTCGGTGGATTCAAATACAAGAGAGCAATTCAGGAATTCCTATACGCTACTGGGTAATAACATTGCTGCCATATATGGTTCAACTGCCCATGCCTGGTCAATAAAATCAATACCAGATGAATATAAAAAGTTGCGAGTAAGTGAAGCCAATGTACTCATTGTCAGCGGTGACCTTGATTTCCGAACGCCAGTCGATATTACTAATAGAGAGTTGATGCCATTTTTAAAAAACGGAAGGCATGTTGTCCTGAAAAATATGTCACACAGTGACATTCTGTTGAATGTGATGAAGAGCCAGGATTTTCTATATCAATACTTTGAATTTGACAAAGTAGATGAATCCCTGATAGGTTCAGTTCCTATTGTAGACTTTACTTCCAAATTGAAACTTGGAAAGATAAAAATATTTGTAGCAGGCTTAGTAATGTAATAACCATGAATCTGAAATCGCTAAGGCGGATTGGAATTGCCGTTGCTTATCTGCCCTTAATATCCTTCATCATTTTTATTGGTTTATACCCATTGAAGTTTTTTCTATCAGATGGTGCAGTTGGTATACTGAACATGAAAAGCGATACTCTTTTGAAAGATAACGTTTGGAGAGCCTTTTTCAATACGCACATTGTTTTTGGTGGTATAGCTTTATTGATAGGCTGGATTCAATTCAACAAATACATTCGAAATAATTACCGCAAGCTGCACTGCATGATAGGACTACTGTATGTGTTTTCAACGTGGCTAAGTGTCTTCGGAGTTGGTTATATCAGCTTCTTTGCAGAGGGTGGAGCTATCGCTTTTTTTGGTTTTATTCTTGGAGGCTTCATTTGGTTTTACACCACTATCCAGGGGTATCTAACAATCAGAGAGGGTCTGGTTGTTAAACATCAGCAGTTTATGATCTATAGTTACGCCACTTGTTTAGGTGCAGCCACCTTGCGTATTTGGTTGCCCCTATTAGTGACAACCACTCACAACTTTATCTTGTCTTACCAACTGGTATCGTGGATCAGTTGGATGCCCAATCTGGTGGTGGCCTATTTTATTGTTAAAAGAGTATCAGACAAGAGTACCCAAATCAACTAGTAATGGCGGGGATAAAAATTAATTAAATAGTATGAAGACAGAATTTATTTCCTATCGGTTAATCTTTCAATATGTTGGCTGGATCTTTCTTTTAAGCTGGGGTTTACAATTATTAGCTATTTCAACCACTGACGGTTTAGATGATCCTGCAATGGTGTGGTGGTTAGCTGCTACTATGCTATCTCCCAGTATAGTCACTTTTCTCTACTTGCGTTTCAACCCGTTATTAAAATCCAAGTTAGCGTGGAGGCCAAGCTTGAAATTAATCAGTACTACATTCCTAGCCGTTTTGGTTCCGATCTTATTTGCCTTTATCGTAGTAGCAATTTTTGAATCGCTCCACTGGGGTACTTCAAAATGGTTTGCGTTTTCAAGTGAGAACATTACTATTTCCGGTGGTCCGTTTTTATTAGGCTTGGGAAGTCAATCATGGTTGATTTTCTTATTCAATATATTTATTACTGGTTTTTTCTTTGCCTTAATAAATAGTGTTATGGCAGCGGGAGAGGAGGTAGCCTGGCGTGGATTACTTCAGGGATTGTTAGTAGAGCGCTTGGGTGCATGGAAAGGTGTTTTGCTTTTGGGTTTTATTTGGTCGATGTTTCATTTGCCTATACAGTTATTCGGTTATAATTATCCGGAAAACCCTATCCTTGGCAGTTTAATTATCTCGCCATTGATATTAATAGGATATTCAATGTTCATGGGTTGGATAACCGTTTACTCTAAGAGTTTTATCCCAGCAGCCATAGCACATGGTGCCGGAAATGGTATCCAAGAAGGAATCATTTCGCAGATACACCTTTCCACCCCTGAGTTATATCTGTATCTCATCCGACTATTAACCTCCCTACTAATTGGATTGATCTTTATGTACTTGCTGACCAGGAATAAATCGAAATGAACAAAACCTAAATGGCAATAGAGTTCATTGGTAACAAAGGTGAGTATCCATTGCTTACTGAAAAGATAGTTATGCCATTTCGACCTTTATTAACTTAAGTGAACGTCAAGCCAATTAGCAGGGAATACCTTGCACATTGAATACCAATTTTCTTATCTGCTTAAAATATTTATAGAAACAACCTTTAAACTAAAAAAAATGAAAACATGGTCTATTGCATTTATTATTGCTCTTTCCCTACTTACTTCCTGCAGCCACGAGGATGACAACGAACCTCAGAAGGCATCCCGCACACTTCGGTACGAATTATCAGGGAATTTTTCTGGGAGCAATAGTATTGCAGCCTACACCACTGCCAATGGTGGAACAACAACAGAGCAGATTACCTCGCTTCCCTGGAATAAAGAGATTACATTCGACACTACTGTAGGTGGCGCGAACATCGTGGTCTCTGGTGCCGGTGGCACAGGAGGACAGCAAGTTACCATGGTAATTAAGAAAGGCGGAAGTCGATTGGGAACTCCCATCAGCGCTACGGTTGACGCAAGAGGCACATTCACGATATCTTCACCAGTAATAGTTTTTTAGTAGTAACACGCTGCAAGGATTGTAATTCTTGATGGAGCGTAATTTGAAATATTTCTTAACAATTCTAGAAACTTAGTGATTCCTAAAAAATAAGAGACTGAGAGAATTACTAAATCTGACTCTATTTCTGGGTGTTCATGAACGGAATGAATCGTAAAAAAAGAAGAAATATGCTATTGAGAGTATTATTTATGCTTGCATTTAGTATGTCGGTTCATCCGATATATGCACAAACTGTCGATAAGAAGCCATTCCATTTCACCATACTGATTGGCCATGATATAGCCTTACCATTGTTTGGAAATGCTTTCGCTTCACCGGATAGCCAAAGAATAACTGAGTGTAGTTATTTTATTCCGGCAGTGATGTACGAAGTTTCAACAAGCAAACGATGGCAGTTTGGCTTAAAAGCAGGTTATCAAAATTATCAAAAAACAACACGCCCGCCTGTAAACAGCCCTGCATCAGGCCCCAATGAGGAATCGATTACAAAAGAACTTATTTGGGGAGGAAATGTATATGCGAAGTATGTTCTTCGAAGCGATATGAAGTTGAGACCTTATGCCGGTGCTGGATTGGGTTATCAATTTATTACCATCGAAGAAATGAATAAATTTCCTTCTGGACTTGAGACTGTAACCATAAGGAAATATGGTGAGTTTAGCTTTCTTGTAAAAGCAGGACTCATGTATTCCTTTACTAAACGAATAGGAATTTTTACTGAAGGGGAATATCGGCCTGTTCCTGTTGCTTGGGCTATCGGTGTTTTTATCAATTGGTAAATGGAAATAATTTATAACCGCATAAATAGTTTAACCACAAAACATGATAAGAATTCTTCAATCAGCGAGTGTATTATCTTCCGTCTTACCTCTTACAACAAACTGACTCACTTCAAAAAGTCAAATTGATACGTCTGGGGTGGGACTTATCTTACCTGAATTATGCAATTAATCTAGTAATAATAAAATGAAACTACACGTATTGTTACTAGTCCTGCTTGGACTATTCATCACAGCTGGCCAACAGGTAACACTAGTAATTAAGAATGGTGGTAATCAAGTAGGAACCCCAACAACAGCTACGGCTGATCCGGGTGGCACGTTCACGATTTCCTCACCCGTCATAACCTTTTAAATCAACAGATAATTTAAAACATTAAATATGATAACAGACATAGCCCCCAAACTTCCTATGCGTGACAGAGCAAAAACAAGAGACTATTATGAGCATAAATTGGGTTTCAGTTATATCGGAAGTGATGACTTTGAAATTTACTTGATAATGCAAAAGGATAAAATTCAACTTCACTTCTTTGAATTCAAGAAACTTGACCCTAATGAAAACTATGGACAGGTTTATATTCGAACAAACGAGATTGACAAACTTTACCAAACACTTTTAGAAAACAAAGTTTTGATTCACCCAAACGGACATTTGGAAACAAAGCCTTGGGGACAAAGGGAATTTTCCTTGCTTGACCCTGACAATAATTTATTGACTTTTGGGCAATCAATATAAAGTCGAGCAAGAAAAATCAGTAACTCAATAAATGATGATTATGAACACCACTGGAAGAATTATTCTACTTCTATTTTTTGTAAGCTTCGGGAGTGTTGCCCAGCGAAAGGATACAATAGTGATTGCACCTGATCACATTAACACCAAGGTACTAAAAGAAGGAACCCATAGGTACCTTGTGTATTTTAAAATGAGCAAGGACGCTACTCGTACACAAACACAATTCTGGACAAGGAAAATTGCCCGTATCGAGTATGCTGGTAAACCCTGCATTGAGATTACTCAATCGTGGGAAGATAAAGATAGTATCATGCATACAGTAAAATCAATTTCTGACTCCAAGACAATGCAGCCATTGTATCATAAAACCTGGTGGAAGGTGCAACGATCCCGAAATCCAGTGAAGATGGTAAGTGCGACTACGGTGGATTTTTTAAAGGGAACAGTCGAGTACAATGGTAAGCTATTAAGCGATGCTGATACCACAAAACAAGAAAAGATGATTTGGGAAGGGTATAAATCATCGCAGAATAAATACCATTTGAACTGGCATCTGGATTTAGAAACATTTCCCTTACTTCCTTATGAAACAGGAGTAACTTTTATTATTCCATTTTATGACCCGGGGACAGCCTCAAACCTTCAGAAGGTTGCTTACACCGTGACAGGCTCGGCTGAACTTGTTGGGTATAATGACCTGAAAATTGAATGCTGGCTTTTGGTGCACGAAGAGAAGGGGAATAAGGAAGTATTTTGGATCAGTAAGAAGACAAAAGAAGTACTAAAGCTGGAACAAGAAATTAATGGTGTATTCTACCGTTACAAACTAAAGTTAGGCTTCAGTAACTAGTGCTAAGGCGCACACCTTCCGGAAAAACCTCTGAAGCTAGAGTCTGACTTTTTAAAACTTTACATACTATAGATCAGCGCAGTGTAGGATGTGAAAAGTAGTCAATGTAAAGTCCCGACCACACGACTGAAATCGGTAAGTAAAGCGTAACATTAAATGCGACAAAAAAGGAGACTACGAATTTAGTCAGAAGGATGGTCTGCTACTGCTAACAAAATGTATATAAATGTCAGAGTTCATTGTAAATTTGTAGTTTAATCGACAGAATAACACTTGGTGTCATAGGACAGTGAGCGTTTCGAATTACCGCCACTGTTCTGCCTGTCCGTTGATGGCAAGTGTAACAAAAGCGACTACAGCAAAGCAATGAAAAACATACTATTTGACTTTATATCAAAATACATTTCTCTGACAGAGGAAGAGAAGAACGCGCTCCTTTCGTTAGACTTATTTCATTCCATGAAGAAGGGAGCGATTTTACTTAAAGAAGGACAAAAATCAAAAGAAAGCTACTTTGTTCTGAAAGGCTGTATTCGAACCTATTATGTTGTAGAGGGTGAAGAAAAAACTACTGGTTTCTACACCGAAATGGAAGCGTTGACACCTCCTGCAGTAATCAACAATACTCCTTCCGAATATTATATAAGCTGTACTGAAGACTCCTTAATTTTGATTTCCAACGCTGACATGGAAGTAGAAGTAAACACTAAATTTCCAAAGTTTGATGTCATGTGTAGAAAATTTACGGAGGAATTATTGGCCAAACAGCGAATAGACTTTGATGCGTTTAAAACTTCCTCCCCGGAACAACGCTACCTGAACTTGCTACAAAAAAGACCCGACCTTATTCAGCGTGTTCCGCAACACCAGCTTGCCAGCTATCTAGGTATCAAACCACAATCATTAAGCAGGTTACGAGCAAGAATCGTAGAGAAAGATAAGGGCTAGCACTCGCTATTTAACTTAAGTGAACGAGTTATTGTAGCCAACCAACTCTTCTTTGCAGTATCATTTAATAACAAAAAGATATGCAAAAGAAAGTTCTTTGGATTGGCCTTGCCTTCGTATTGGCAAGCAGTTTACAGCTGAATGCACAAAATACGAAACAAGACGGTACTTATAAAAAGTGGTTTGTTGGGAGTTCACTCCTGATGTTAGGTAATTTTATTCCCGATGACCAAAATCCCCCTGAATATATACAAGTAAATGTGGGCTACAGGATAACACCGAAAGATGTTGTTTCCTTTAGATTTAAAAGATCCATTTATGCCTGGCCACTCGGCATTCCTTTCGGACCTGATTTTGATGCACCTGGACTAAACTATCCCGGACACGCGCGCATACTAGCACCCACACTAGGGTACCAGCGGTTTTGGTGGAAAGGAGTCTATACATCCCTTTATGCATTAAATGCTTTTGAAAAATACATGGATGAGAATGATAAAAAAATTGGAAATGGATACACTTTATACCTGGACTTCTATTTGGGCTACCAGTTTAAGTTTTTTAAAAATCGTTTCTTTTTCGAACCCGCTATTGGATGTAGTTATTGGCCTGTAAGAACGAATGTTCCGGAATCCTTTAAAGCAGTAGAGCAAAAGTGGCCTAACTACTTTATTCAACCAGGATTTGATTTTGGATTTAACTTTTAGCATCCCTACCAAGAATCATTCGAATTCTTTTCGAAAGAGACAAACTCCAACAGCAGTACCCCTTGTTCAAGAATGGTTTTTTGTTAACCCTTTCAACGTGGCCCATTCTGGAGCGTGAGCACAAAATGCCAGGGAACGCTTTACTACCATGTCAAACAATAAATAATTATAACAATGAAAAAGATCGGCTATTACTCCATGTTGTCACTACTCACAGTATTTCTTGGTTCCTGTGGCATCAGCAACGCCCTTGTTACCAACCACAACCAAAACGCCACTGAAGTACACTTAAGTGGAAACAACTTCAAAGTAATTGATCAGGTAAGTGGAAGTGCGGAGGTGTCGTATGTATTGGCAATGGGAGGCAGGGACAAAAGACAATTGTACGAAAATGCCTATTCAGCGATGATGAAGAAAACCAACTTGCTGAATGGCTCCAAAGCCCTCATTAACGTGATGACGGAGGAACACGTCAGTGGCTTTTTTCCCTTCTTTGTCAGAAGAACCATAACCGTGAGTGCTCAGGTGGTTGAATTTACGAGGTAAGTTCACAGAATATAAGGCCGGAATTTAGTCATCGTGTGCCAAAACCTTCATGAGTGAAGTTCAGGAAGTAAACCGCAATCGCCACGCAGACGAAGCACTGGAATTTTTGCAAAAGCCTGGTAGTCTTTCTTAACTTAAGTGAACGGCTTCATGCATCTTGTAAATCTACTTTTGCTCTATCGTTTCACAATAAAATGAATAGAAATGCAAAAGAAAGTTTTAGGGATTGTACTTGCCTTGGTATGGGCAAGTAGTTTACAGGTGAATGCACAATATAGCAAGCAGGACAGTACGTATAAAAAGTATTTCGTTGGTAGCACCTTGTTCATGTTGGGTAACTTAACGCCTACAAATCCTCCTGGCTTCGTTCAGTTGAATCTAGGCTACCGTCTTACCGGAAGGGATGTCGTTTCGCTTGAACTAATAACCTGGAAATATGCCTGGCCCTTGGGCATGAACCCCTTCTATAACGATTCGTATGGAGATCCTGAATATGAATTTCCAGGGTATATACGAGAATATGGAATGGCCATTGCCTATCAGCGGTATTTCTGGAAAGGTTTGTACGCAGCACAACATGTAATGCCTACGTATCAACTATTTAAGGATGAAAACGGAAACGAGGTGGACACAGGTTTTCAGTTATTCTGCACGACCCGCGTTGGCTATCACATTAAACTCTTCAAGGATAAGTTCTTTATAGAACCATCCTTGGGTATTGCGTTCCGTCCTTATCAAACTGAAATGCCTGATGGCTTTAAACAACAAGATGACCAGTGGCCGAAATACACACCTGAACCAGGCCTGCACGTTGGATTTAATTTTTAGTAATCGTTATGCATCCACAAACACCGCAACATGCGCTGGAAGACATGAAAGTCAGTTTGAAACTGAAGCTCGCTGCCTTATGGGCGAGTTTCATGTTTCTTTATATCTATGTCGATCATTTCGTCCTATATATGCCGGGCAAGGTAGAGCATATCCTGAAGGGGCAAGTATTTGTATTTGATATTACGCAAGGGTTTCTGTTGATTGCGCTCACCTCCGTAACCATTCCGGCATTGATGATCTTCCTTTCTGTGACCCTGCCCGCTAAGGTAAATCGTTGGTTAAATATCATGATTGCTGTTGTGTATATTCCGTATACCTTGTTTAATCTGGCAGGAGAGACTTGGTGGCACATGGTGTTTGGTGCCGTTGTGGAAGTTGTGCTTCTCTGCCTGATTATCCATTATGCATGGCAATGGCCTCGTGTTGAAAGATGAACAAAGTGATGTAAATTCGAATCGCCATTAGGAAAAGTAAGCTGTTAGATAGATTCGTTAGGCACGCGTTACAAACGCACGCCAGATTGGTTGGCAACAAATAAGGATTTAATATATCGCTAGTTAGCCAGGAAATATTCTTGTTGTGCTGAAATACCTTCAACATGAAACGAGCGTAGCAGAACTTTACGGATATACAGATGTATGCACCAACTATGAAAAACAAAACAAAATGAACAAAGAATCTTTTCTTAAGGAATTTATGGAGGAAGTTTGGAATAAAAAGAACTTTCAAAAAATTAGCCACTACGTCCATCATGAATATACAATTCATCTTGATCCAGGCGACCCTTGGGAGGGTAAAACATTATCTCATTCCGAATTTAAGAATCGCATGGAGTTAGGCTCCTTCGAACCATTTCCTGACATGAAATTTGAAATAACTTCTGCTATTGAGGAAGAAAATTATGTAGCGGTCACGTGGATTTTAACAGGAACAAATCTTGGACCTATTGGAAAATACCCACCAACAAAAAAGGCCATTCATACAAATGGAATTACTATTTATCATTTTAAGGACCATTTGATAAACGGTCATACACAGGTTTTCGACAGAAAAATAGTGATGAAACAATTAGGCTTTATCTAAATAAAAACAAAGAAAGAGCTTAAGGACCAATACAAACAAATGGAATTTCCCAACTGGCGCGCGTTTGCAACGCGTGCCTTTTCGCTTTTGTTGGTATGGAGCGTGGTTATGAGGTTGGGGTTGATTTCATAGGGTAGCAGCCACTGACCCAGTGATGTAAACCTGAATGAACCTTCGGGAAAGCAGGGCTTTAAAACGTACTGTCAGAGAATGCGGAGAAGCTCATTTCCCTGTGCATCAACCTGTCGCGCGTATAAAATCGCGTCTGCATAACCAATCCAAACTTCTGTTGCATCCGGAAGGGCATAAACGTAGATGTGAATTCCGCTACCGATGTCTTTTGCTGGCTTTCCGAATTTTGAGACCAGTGCCTGGTAGTTCATATCCACCTTCAGGTGTGTTTTGAAATTCTCCAGAGTTGGGTTCAACATCTGCTCTTCATCGCTGGAGCATGCTGCCAGTGTTAGGGAAGTAACGATTAAAAACAATTGGACTTCTTTCATATGCATAGGGTTGATTTTTATTTGACACTGTTTGATAAGAAAGGGTTGGAAATGAAATTGCATTTATTCACAAATAAGCCTCTAAGAAAAGAGTACTAACCCATTCCTAGGTATTCAAACTGGCCCGCGTTTACAACGCGGGCCTAATTTCAATAGTCGTGGCATCACTCCACTTCTAAATTCCTCAGCGACACCAATTGTCAGATTATCTACTACCAAGCATAATCAGGTTGGCCTTATCCGTTTTACTTTTGCCACATGGCTCGCCTGTCAAGAGAAGCAGAATATGAATTTACCGAATCCCACATCCCGAAGATCTGGGAGTTCTTACATAATACCTTTGGTTTCAATTTGAAGCATTGGAAGGCTGAGTTTCAGGCTTATCTGCAAAAGCATCCGAGGGACACCTCCGAAGTAAGTGTGTTCTACCGGTTTGGCAACGAACGCATCGAGCCCTTATTGAATAGAATACTCGGCAGGAGGGAGCACTACTCTACCTTCAATGGCCTGGTGGAGTTTGTCGTAACAGGAAGACGGCAGAAAAAGCAATAATCCCGTCTATTTAACATGTTAGTTAGGCACGCGTTGCAAACGCGCCCATATTCGTAAGGTTTCCATTGGATTCAAATTTTGCAAAGGCCAGTTACATTTGAACATTAAAATCGGATGGGACTGGGTCAGGAATTTCGTCTTTTGGAGCTCCCAACATTTCCAGTAAATCAATTTCAATGTTTCGCGACAGTGTTGAGATGGGTACATCGTTGGCAGAACCTTCAAAAGGATTTTCACCTGCGGTTCCAATGCGTTGCATCGTGTTAAAGACCCATGCTACGATCGATGAAAAAGGAATGCCAATCCATACAAAGTAAGTGCCGATCAAAGGAAAATCGTTAGCGAGTGATTTGCCTAATTCATAAAATGAAGGAATAATGCCAAAGGGAAGCAACAAAATAAAGATGTTGACAAAATCATATCCAATGGTGGCGTATTGTCTGGGGTACGGGAAGTTCTTGATGCGCTCCGATTTTCCCTGATGATCCATCAGATCAGAAAGCTTTGCCTGGAGTTCGAGAAAGGAAAATTCCCAAACGATACCCTGTTCCTTCAGCTCTTTTAAATGCTTCGACTGCAGTCTAAGAACAGCAG
>Ga0075163_10002595_pt1 | contig 24280 bp, 18 predicted proteins | sample JI1023141ADNA_FD_71478 | JGI IMG/M metagenome (GOLD analysis project Ga0075163, IMG submission 71478) | Wastewater effluent complex algal communities from Wisconsin, to seasonally profile nutrient transformation and Carbon sequestration -... | ecosystem: Engineered > WWTP > Effluent > Algae... | reverse complement strand
GCTGAGATCGAGGCTGAGATCGAGGCTGAGATCGGGGTCGAGGCCTCACCTAGAGGCAGCTGCACGTTCGTGCAACCGTGCCCTGAACGACGTCGCACGCGCCGACGACGCGTGCAGGCAAGTCGACGCGCATGCCCCAAGAGACGATGACGTTTCTCCGCGGAGTCGTGCAGTCTTGATCCTGGAGTGAACGTGTCGTCGCGTGACGACACCGCGTGCGCCTCCTCTCGACGAGGAGACCGACTTGCGGACCTTCGGGTCCACGACCTCGGTGCGGGCCACACACGACACGCGCGATTCGCTCCACCGCGACCTCCTCTCCGCCGAGCGTGAGCCGGCATCGAACGCGGTGCTCGACACCTCCGATCCCAACGCGCCTCGGGCGCGAGCCAGTCACAGCAGGAAGAACGCAAGGACACCATGAAGACGAATCAACGACAGATCCAGAAGGCCGTCGCGATCGCCGCGTGCTTCGCGGTCGGCGCCGTCACCGCTCAGGCGCAGAGCTTGTTCACGACCCAAGGCAACGTGATCGCCTCGACCGGCGACGCGGTTCCGGGCGCCGGCGTCGGCGACCTGTTCGGCGGCACCGCCGGCTTCAACGCGGGCCTGCTCGACGAGTCGGGTGGTGTGTTCTTCCAAGCGCAATTCCAAGGCGGCAGCGTGCTGCCGACGACGGACCGCGCCCTGTTCTACGGATCGACCAAGGCCAACTTGGCGATGGTGATCCGCAGCGGCGACCCGGCTCCGGGTCTCCCGGGTGTCACGTTGAACACGGCCACGGGCAACGGCATCGGCAGCAGCCCGCGCATCGCGTCGAACGGCAAGATGTTCTTCTGCGCGGCGCTGACCGGCACGGGCGTCACGGCGGCCGTGAACGACTCGGCGATGATCACGGGCACGCCTGGCAACTTCGTGATCACCGCGCGACGCGGTGACGGCGCGGTGGGCATGACGGCGACCTTGAACTCGGCGATCAACAACGTGAGCCATCAGGGCACCGGCATCAACAACGCCGGCCGCATCCTGTTCCAGAGCGCCACGGTCGGCGGCGACACGGTGACGACCGGCGCGATCAACAGCTCGGGCTGGTTCGGCGGAACGCCGGGCAACTTGGAGCTCATGCTGCGCCGCGGCGACGTCACGCCGGGTGGCCAAGTCATCAGCGCCCTCGGCTTCATCAGCCAGCAGAACGCGAGCGGTGTATTCGCCACGGAAGTGACGCTGTCCACGACGCTGGGTACGCCGGCGACCGCGGCCGACGACCGCGCGATCTACTTCTACACGCCGGGCGGCACGCCGGGCACGGGTACGAAGACGTTGGTGCTGCGCGAAGGTGACAGCGCTCCGGGAACCTCGGGTGGCACGTTCAACGTCGCGTCGAACTCGTGGTTCTTCAACGTCGGCTCGTCGGCGATGAACAACAGCGGCCAGCTCTTGACGTGGCTGAACGTGGCCGGCGGTGACACCATCGGAACCACGAACGACGCGGCGGGCTACCTGCTCTCCGTCGCCAACCCGCCGGTGATGGTGCTGCGCAAGGGCGACGCGGCTCCGGGCACGGACGCGGTGTTCAGCGGCGTGAGCACGGCGAACTTCATGCAGAGCAACACGGGCATCATCGCCTTCCAAGGCATCTTGACCGGCGGCACGTCGACGACGGCGAACGACACGGGTATCTGGGTCGGCACGCCCGGCAACTTCCAACTCGTCATCCGCGAAGGTGACGCGGCACCCGGTACGGTCGGCGCGATCGTCGGCAACCTGTCGGGCCTCGGGAACTTCTGGGTGAACGACGCGGGCCAAGTGACGTTCAACTCCGACCTGAGCGGCGGCGACGCGATCCCGGGAACGAACGGCCAGGGCTTCTACGGCTGGGATCCGAACACGGGCCTCACGCTGCTCCTGCGCCAGGGCGACCAGATCGAAGTCCAACCGAGCGTCTTCAAGTCGGTCGGCAGCTGGGGCGGCATCCAGTTCAGCAACGGCGACGGTCGCAGCCTGACGTTGAACCAGTCGGGCGTCGCCGCGGTGCGCGCCAACTTCACGGGCGGCGCCTCGATCATCACGATCAAGATCCCGTCGTTGGCCGGCACGGCGTACTGCTTCGGCGACGGCACGGGCACGGCTTGCCCGTGCGCCAACAACGGCGCCGCCGGCAACGGTTGCGCGAACTCGTTGAACGCCAACGGTGGTCACCTGCAAGGCAACGGCTCGGTCAGCGTCGCGAACGACACGCTCGTGCTGAGCGGTTCGGGCGTGCCGAACGGTCCGGGTCTCTACTTCCAAGGCACGACGCAACTCGGCGGCGGTTCCGGCATCACGTTCGGTGACGGTCTGCGCTGCGCGGGTGGTTCGGTCCTGCGTCTCGGCATCGTGATCGCCTCGGGCAACGCGTCGCAGATCCCGACCGGTGGCCCGTCCATCTCGACCTTGGGCTTCTGCGCCTCGGGCGACGTGCGCCACTATCAGCTGTGGTACCGCGATTCGGACCCGGTCTTCTGCTCGCCGTCGGTGTTCAACCTGACGAACGCGCTGACGATCACCTGGGCTCCTTGATCGACACGAGCTCGTCGACGACGAGCTCGCCGTCCTGAAACGTCGGGGCCGAGCCGGATGAGATCCGGCTCGGCCCCGCGCATTTCGAACAAGGGTGGGCGAGCGAGCGCGCGCTCGTGAGCGGCGACGCGCGCGGCCCGACTCAGCCGAAGCGACCGGTCACGTAGTCCTCGGTCTCGGTCAGGTGCGGGTTGAGGAAGATGTCGTTCGTGGGGCCGTACTCGATCAGGCGACCGAGGTACATGAACGCGGTGTAGTCGCTGGCGCGGCTGGCCTGCTGCATGTTGTGCGTGACCATCAGGATCGAATAGCTGCCCTTGAGCTCCTCGATCAGGTCCTCGATGCGCCCCGTCGCGATCGGGTCGAGCGCCGAGCACGGCTCGTCGAGCAACAACACCTCGGGCTCGGCCGCGATCGCCCGCGCGATGCACAAGCGCTGCTGTTGTCCGCCGGAGAGCTGCAAGGCCGAGTCGTTGAGTCGGTCCTTGACCTCCTCCCACAAGCCTGCGCCGCGCAAGCTCTTCTCGCACACCTCCGCCAGCACGCGTTTGTCGCGCTCGCCGTCGATGCGCAACGCGTAGATGACGTTCTCGAAGATGCTCATCGGGAACGGGTTCGGCTTCTGGAACACCATCCCGATGCGCTTGCGCAACTCGATCACGTCCACGCTGGGTCCGTAGATCGAATCGTCGTTCAAGAGCATGTCGCCTTCGATGCGCACGGAGTCGACCAAGTCGTTGAGGCGATTCACGGACCGCAAGAGCGTCGACTTGCCGCATCCCGACGGACCGATCAGTGCGGTGACCTTGCCCGTGGGCACGCGCATCGAAACGTCGAACAGCGCCTGCTTCGCGCCGTACCACAGCCGGAAGCGCTGGATGTCGAGGACCGCCGTCTCGGCGAAGACGGCCTCGTGGATCTCGGATCGGAATCCCTCCGACCGCGCGATGGCTTGGAACACGGGCGTCTGGCCCGGTTCTGCGGTGGGAGAGCCGGCTTGCGAGGGAGTGGATTCCATGCGGCGTTCCGTTCGGATGCGCTTCGGGAGGGTACCGGCTCCGGGCTCGGTCGTGTGCGTGCCGTCCATCAGAATTGTCCCGTCAGGTAGCGTTTGCGGAGACGTCCGCGCACCCAGATCGCGGACACGTTCAACGTCACGATGATCGCGATCAGGAGCAGCGTCGTCGTGTAGACCATGGGCTTCGCGGCTTCGCTGTTCTGACTCTGGAACCCCAGGTCGTAGATGTGGAAGCCCAGGTGCATGAAGCTGCGCTCGGGATGCAGGTGCACGAACGGCGCTTGCGAGCTGGTCTCGACGACGAGCTCCGGCGCGAGCTTCACGGCGCCGACCAGCATGAGCGGCGCGACTTCGCCCGCGCCGCGCGCGATCGCGAGGATCATGCCGGTCATGATGCCGGGCAAGGCGCGCGGCAGGACGATGCGACGGATCGTCTGCCACTTGGTGGCGCCGCACGCGTAGCTGCCTTCGCGCATGGAGCCCGGCACGGCGGAGAGCGCTTCCTCGGTCGCCACGATCACGACCGGCAACGTCAACAGCGCCAAGGTGAACGCGGCCCACACGAGGCCCCCCTTGCCGTACGTGGGGTTGGGCAGTTTCTCGGCGAAGAGCAACTGGTCGATCGACGCGCCCACGATGTAGCAGAAGAAACCCAGTCCGAAGACGCCGAACACGATGCTCGGCACGCCGGCCAGGTTGTTCACGGCGATGCGCACCGTGCTGACGAGGAACCCTTGCTTGGCGTACTCGCGCAGGTACAGCGCGGCCAACACGCCGAACGGCACGACCAAGAGCGACATGACGAGCGTCATGACGACCGTGCCGAAGATCGCCGGGAACACGCCGCCTTCGCTGTTGGCCTCGCGCGGGACGTCGGTCAAGAACTCCTTCCAGCGAGAGAGGTAGACGCCGACGCGCTCCAGGAACGTCAGCTGATTCGCGGGGTAGGCGAGCACGACGTCGGCCACGTGCAGCGGGACCTCGGTGCCGTCCCCCGTCGCCATCACGAGCGTGTAGCGGGCGTTCTCGTCCTCGATCGAGCGGATGCGGCGCGTGATGTCCTCGAACTCGGTCGTGAGCTCGGCTTCGTGACGGCGAGCCTCCGTCGCGCGCGCGAGATACTCCGGCGAGTCGGCGCCGTGTTCGAGTTCGACGGACCGCAGCGCGAGCCGCTCCTTCTCGAGCTCCGCGTTGACGCGGCCCACGGCGTGCGTCTCGAGCTCGCGACGTTCCTCGAACCGCGCGCGACACGTGTCGTGGTACTCCCGGAACTTGCTCCAAGCGTCCTCGGGGGTGCGTGCCACGACCTCGTCGCCGACGCGGAACGCCACGGGTGAGCCGTAGAAACGTCCCCAGGCCATGCGTTCGACGACGACGGCCCACGCCGGGCGCGTCTCGGACGCGACGTCGAAGTCGTTCACCCACGTGTAGTGCGTGCCGGTGACGTCGAAGTTGCCCGTGCGCAGCATGCGGCGGCGTTCTTCGCCTCCGCGCGACTCGACGGCGGCGCGCACGGTCGCGGCGCGCTCGGCCGGCAGACGATCGAAGACCTCCGGGCCGGGGCGGTACGTCTCGTCGACGCTCACTTCGCCTTGCACGATCTTGCCGGCGACGGTCTCGATGCGCGTGACGTCACCGGGCCAGAACGTGCGCGTGCCCTGGCTCAGGATCCACGCCAGCAAACCCACGATCATGGCCAACGCGACGGCCAGCGCGCCGCCCGTGAGCCACACCATCGGTTCCCCGTGCGACTGCAGCGACGCCGCGCGACGCGGCGTGCGCCGGCGCTTCGTCACGGGCTTCTTGCCCGGTCGCGGGGTGATCGTGGCCGTCGTCACAGCTGATAGGCCCTCTTGCGGAACCGTTGGCGCACGAACTCGGCCAGCGTGTTCAACACGAACGTCAGCGCGAACAGGCAGAACGCCGCGAGGAACAAGGTGCGGTAGTGCGTGCTGTTGCGCACGGCCTCGGGCATCTCGACCGCGATGTTGGCCGACAGCGTGCGGAAGCCGTTGAACACGTTCCAGCTGGTGACCGGCGTGTTGCCCGTGGCCATCAGCACGATCATCGTCTCCCCCACCGCGCGGCCGAGTCCGATCATCAGCGCCGAGAAGAGACCGCTCATGGCCGTGGGCACGACCACGCGCACGGCCGTCTGCCAGGGCGTCGCGCCGGCGCCCAGCGACGCGAGTCGCAAGTGCGCCGGGATCGACGACAGCGCGTCCTCGGCCAACGTGTAGACGATCGGCACGATCGCGAAGCCCATCACGAAGCCCACGATGAGCGCGTTGCGTTGCACGTACGTGTCGAGCACGCCTCCGCGCGGATCGAATCCGACGGCGTCGAGCGCCACCGCCGCGACGAGCGCCAACACGATCACGGCCAGGATGCCCGCGGCGAACTTGAGGAGGTCGAAGCGCGCCGCCTTGTCGCGGTCCCAGCTGGCCGAGATGCGTCGCACCCACGGACCCAACACGCGCCCCGAGAAGATCGCGTACGCGAGCGCCGACAGCGGGAGCAGCAGGAGCAACCATCCACCCACCGAGCTGCCCTTGCCCTGCGAGAGCCAGGCCATGACGTCGCCGGCGAAGAACACGCGCTCGACCAGCGGCCCCAGGAGCATGGCGAGCAAGAGACCGATCGGCAGGCACGCACAGATCGCGGCGAACCGTGGGACGCCCGACCAGCGGATGTAGAGGTTCTGCGGCAGGAGCTGCCACGCGTACGCGCCGAGCAGCAGCGCGAAGGGAACCGTGAAGAAGGACGCCAGGATCGTGGGCACGACGCCTTGCACGAACGGCGCGACGACGATGGCCGCCAGGAAGCCCAACACGACGCTGGGCAGCGATGCCATCATCTCGGTCAACGACTTGAGCGTGCCCTTGAGTCGCTTGTCGAGGAATTCGCTGGTGAAGATCGCGGCCAGCAACGCCAGCGGCGCACCGAAGAGCATCGAGTAGAACGTGGCCTTGAGTGTTCCGAACACGAGCGGCCACAGACCCAACTTCGGTTCGAAGTCGTCGGTGCCGCTCGTGCTCTGCCACACGTGTTCCGGTCCCGCGTAGCCCTCGTACCACACCGGGCGGAACAGCGCGCCCAACGTGGCCTCGGGGTGCCGCAGATCCATGTGCCAGGCGATCGTCCGCGCACCCGACCACGCGACGAGACCGTCTTCCTTGGGGCTGATCACGAGCCCGTCGACGGACGCGGCCACGGGCAGCTTCGTCTCGAACAGGAGCTTGTGGCTCGTGACGTGGTACATCCGCAGCGAACCGTCGGCGAAGCCGGCCGACGCGATGCGTCCGCGCGACGACGTCGCCAAGGACACGACCGGACTTCCGCCGGAGCTGAGTTCGTGCGTGCGTTGGAAGCGCACGCCGTCGACGGTCCCCGCCTGCTCCGGCTTCGTGCCGAACCAACCACGCACGCGACCGACGGAGTCGCCGGTGATCAACGTCGTCTTGCCGATCAAGAACGCGAGCGCCGTCACGCGACCTTCGCCTTCGACGAGGTCGAGCTCTTCCGCCAGCGCGGGTTTCTCGGGATCGCGCACGTCGTAGCGCTGCAGGGTGCCGTCGTCCCACACGAGCAGCACGACGTCGCTCGCACCGGTGAGGAGCAAGTGCGTCGGCGGCACGTCACCACGCGTCCGTACGGGCACGACGTGGTTGTTCGTCTCGAGCGTGACCTCGCCCGTCATCAGGTTCTCGACGCGCTCGACCGTCGACACGACCAGCTTGCCGCTCGCGTCGATCGCCGCGATCGTCGTGGTGTCGCCGTGCGCGGAGCGATCCAGCGCGGTCACCGGCGCACCCAGACCGATGTCGACGGGTGGCTGCACGTCCGCGACCATCGTTTGCGCGCGCAAGCGACCGTCCGACAGCCGCTCGTACAGCGCGTTCGCGTGCGCGATCGACGCGCCGGGGGCCAAGGTGGCGACCGCGGCGGGTTCGTCCTCGCGCCCGACGAACGAACTCGCGAAGCCCAAGCGCCCGAGCCTCACCGTCCCGTCGGCGAATCCGAACGCCATGTCGCCCGCGCCTTCGCGCAACGAGGTCGACGTGAGGCGCGCGCCGTCGAAGAGCGTCCGTGTCTCGATCGTCGCGCCGTCGTCGAGCCGACTCACGATCACGCTCGCGTCGGATCGCAACTCGAGCGCGAGCCGCTGGTACTCGTCGACCGCCAGCACGCGCCCCGCCGGCGGCGCCACGCTCGTCGCCGTGCCGGCGTCGACGGTCGCGCTGGCCCGCAGCTCGTGCTCGGCGCCCGTGAAGAGCGGTGCGACGACCCACACGAGGAACGCGAAGATCAACGTGATCGCCGCGATGGTCCCGATGCCTCCGATCGAGATGAGCACGCGCGCCGCACGCTCGGCGACGCGCACGCCGCGACGCGTCCGACGTCGTCGACCCCTGCCGGTGAAGGAAGGTGAGCTCATCGTGGAGGTTGCCGCTCGAAAGCGATCGAGGGCGTCGCGCCCGTAACGAGCGCGAACACCCTCCGATCGATCACGATCGCGACGCCGGGTTCACTTGGGCGCGCCGGCCTCGACGGCCTTGGGGGCCTCCAGACCGATCGTCTTGAGCGCGTCGCCCACCAGCTTGCTCGTCAGCGGGTAGTAGCCACCCTTGACGACGTCTTCCTGACCTTGGCGGCTCAGCACGTAGCGCAGGAATTCCCGGCGCAGCGGGTCGAGTTGCTTGCCCGGCTCGAGGTTGACGTAGACGTAGAGGAAGCGCGCCATCGGATACTTGCCGGTGTAGGCGTTCTCGGGCTTGGCTTCGACGAAGTCCGACTTGGCGTCCTTCGCGAGCGGGACCGCGTGCACGTCGGCCGTGATGTAGCCGATGCCGCTGTAGCCGATCGCGTACTTGTCGCTGGCGACGCCTTGCACGACCGACGAGCTGCCCGGTTGCTCCTTGACGCTGTCCTTGAAGTCACCCTTCGACAGCGCGTGTTCCTTGAAGTAGCCGTACGTGCCCGAGGCCGAGTTGCGACCGTAGAGGCTGATCGGCTGCTTGGCCCACTCGCCCGTGAGGCCCAGGTCACCCCAGGTCGTGACGTCCTTGTCGGCGCCGCCCTTGCGCGTCTTGGAGAAGATCGCGTCGACCTGTTGCATGGTCAGGCCCGCGATCGGGTTGTCCTTGTGGACGAACACCGCGAGCATGTCGATCGACGTCGGGACGGCGGTGGGCTTGTACTTGAACTGCTTCTCGAAGTCGTCGATCTCCTGCTGCTTCATCGTTCGGCTCATCGGGCCGAAGTTGGCCGTGCCGGCGATGAGCGCGGGCGGCGCGGTGGCCGACCCCTTGCCCTCGATCTCGGTGTTGATCGCGGGGTAGTGCTTCTTGAAGCCCTCGGACCAGAGCGTCATGAGCTCGTTCATCGTGTCCGAGCCGACGCTCTTGATCGTGCCCGAGACGCCTTGGACGGCCTTGTACTCGGGGATCTTGGGGTCGACCTTGACGGCTTGGGCGGCGGCGGCGGTGGCGAGCACGGCCAGAGCGGCGCCGGTGCGGATCGCGCGGAGGGAGAAAGTGTTCACTCGTCGGTCTCCAGGTTGGAGTTGGCGTGGCGGACCGTGCGCGTCGAGCGCGGGTCCCGGTTCACGTGGCGAGCAGGAGAACCCGGCCTCGTGAAGATTCGATCAAAGCCCGGCGAAGAACGAGGGAATCACCCGCGCGGCGCGGGACGGCGCGATCGGGGTCGGTGGGAGGCCCGTGCGGCACGTGAGTCGGGAGGCCCGTGGCGCACCAGGAGGTCACGCGAAGACACTTGGTGGCTTATTGACACTTCCTTTCGCGCCCACTTCGACACCACTCGTCATCCATGTGATCATCTGCGGTGGAACGGTCACTCGGAAGGACCTCGCGGACTCCGCGGACGGCATCGCCCGATCGGCGACTCCCGTCCCTGAGCTCGCGGCTGGCACGAGGAGCTGGCGGACGAACGCTGGCGTCGAAGCTCCTGAGATATCGAGCGTGAGTGGCTGGAGACGACGAAGTCGACGCGCTCGCTCTCTCTCCTCGCTCCTCACGGCGACGCGACGGACGACACGGACGACGTCGTGCGCACGACGAACGCCAGACCACGAGCCTGCCGTGCGCGTGAGAGTTCGACGGCGTCGCGCGCACGTCGTCTTCGCGACGAACGACTCGCGACGACGTTCGTCGATGCGCATGGAGTGCTCGCCGAAATGCGTTTTCGTCATCCCCAGGTCCTGACGAGAAACTCGAGCACGTCCAAAGCGTCCGCAGACGGCAGGTTGCGTTCGCGATCGTCGGCGCCTTGCTTGCTCCGAACACCCGCGCCCCCTATAAAGTCGCGCCAGTTGTCGGTGGCCAGACCGCCCGGGAGACCGCCCCTCCCCGATCTGGACGTCGGCAACGGCCCGCGAGTTCGGCGACGAGACGGCGTGCGCATGCACGTCGGAGCGCGGTGTGTGCCTGCACACGCCGCTTCGGAGTCGAGCCCGCGTCCGCTCCGACACCGCGTCCGAACCGACGAGCTCCCTGGGACCTCCATCAGGGTGCACGCGCGATCCACACGCGCTCCCGAACCCTCGGGGGCCGACAGCGCATGGCACAGATCTTCCACAAAAGCTTCAACTCCCTCGCGAAGGTCTCGATCCTCGCCGGGGGCCTCGTCGCTCTCACCGCCGTAGGCTACGCCGCGCTCCTGTTCAACCGAGCGCCGTTCGTCACCGAGGTTCAGCTTGCGAAAGAGCAACCGGTGCCGTTCAGCCACAACCACCACGTCGGCGGACTCGGCATCGATTGCCGCTACTGCCACACGACCGTCGAGGTCTCGGCCAAGGCCGGCATCCCGCCGACGAAGACCTGCATGTCGTGCCACAGCCAGGTGTGGAAGGACGCCCCGATGCTGGAGCCGGTGCGCGCCAGCTACCGCGAGGACAAGTCCATCCCCTGGGTGCGCGTCCACGACCTGCCCGACTTCGTCTACTTCGATCACTCGATCCACCTGAAGAAGGGTGTCGGTTGCGAGAGCTGCCACGGGCGCGTGGACAACATGCCCCTGATGTGGCGCGAGAACACCCTGAACATGGAGTGGTGCTTGGCGTGCCACCGCGACCCGACGCCGAACCTGCGCCCGCGTGAGGCGCTGTTCGAGATGAACTGGGTCGAGAAGTTCTTCGAGAAGAAGCGCCTCGAGAAGGACGCCAACGGCAATCACGCCGACGACCTGCAGATCCAGGCCCAGCTGGAAGAGCTGCAGAAGCGGCTGCAGGGCGAGTACCACGTCCAACCCCAGATCAACTGCTCCACGTGCCACCGATGATCGAGAGCCACGAGACCCCCACGCGTCCCTCGACCGCTGCTCCCGCCACTCGACCGATGGCCGGAACCACCCCTGACCGACCGGCGACGGACGTCCCCGAGGAACTCTCCGGCAAGACCGGATCGTCCTTCTGGTCGAGCCTCGAGGAGTTGTCGGGCACGGAGCGATTCAAGGACTTCCTGGCGCGCGAGTACCCCTCGCAACTCTCGCGCTTCCTCGACCTGCCCGAGCGCCGCACGGTGCTCAAGCTCATGGGCGCGTCGTTGGCGTTGGCGGGTTTCAACTCGTGCACGCGCCAGCCCGAGGAACGCATCGTTCCGTACGCGAAGAACCCCGAGGCCCTGATCCCGGGTCAACCGCTGTACTTCGCGACCGCGATGCCCTGGGCGTCGGGCGCGATCGGTCTTCTCGTCGAGAACCACATGGGTCGCCCGACGAAGATCGAGGGCAACGAGATGCACCCGGCGAGCTTGGGCGCGACGGATTCGTTCGCGCAAGCCGCCGTGCTCGACCTGTACGACCCCGATCGCGGCACGGCCGTGACGAACCGCGGTCGCGTCAGCACCTGGGAAGAGTTCGTCACCGCGCTGCGCGAGAACCTGAACGTGCAGAGCGCGCGCCAAGGCGCCGGCCTGCGCGTCCTGTCGACCACGATCAATTCGCCCACGTTGGCGAATCAGGTCAAGGAGCTGCTGGCTCTCTACCCGCGCGCCACGTGGACGCAGTACGAGCCGGTGCACCGCGACCACGCGCGCGCCGGCGCCGTGACGGCGTTCGGTCAGGACGTGTCGGTGCACGCGCAGTACGACCAAGCACGCGTCGTCGTCTCGTTCGAGCACGACTTCCTGTGCGGCGGCCCCGAGCAAGTGCGCGCCGCGCGCGACTTCACGCGCAACCGCAAGGCCCGCGGCGCGACGAAGGCCATGAACCGCCTCTACGTGGTCGAGAGCTCGCCCACGTCGACGGGCGCGATGGCCGATCACCGCTTGTCGAAGCGTTCGAGCGACGTCGGCCTCGTGGCGCGCGCCCTGGCCAAGAAGCTGGGCGTCGACGTGGCCGCGCCGGAGCTCGACGCGAACACGCGTCGTTTCGTCGACGCGCTGGCGAAGGACCTCCAAGCCGCCGCCGGCACGTCGATCCTCGTGTGCGGCGAGAGCCAGCCGCCGTTCGTGCACGCGCTCGTGCACGCGATGAACGGCAAGCTCGGCAACCTGGGCAAGACCGTCCAGCTCCTCCCGCCCGTGGAATGCCTGCCGCAGGAGAAGAGTCAGGTCGAGGCGCTGCGTGACCTCGTCGCCGACATGAACGCGGGCCGCGTCGAGGTGCTGCTCGTGATCGACGGCAACCCGGTGTTCGACGCGCCGGCCGACCTCGGATTTTCGGCTGCGCTGGCCAAGGTGCCGTTCCGCGCGCACTTCGCCGCGGCCGACACGGAGACGGCGCGCGCGAGCGACTGGTACGTCCCGTCCGCGCACTTCCTCGAGAGCTGGAGCGACGCGCGCGCCTTCGACGGCACCGTGTCGATCATCCAGCCGTTGATCGCGCCCCTCTACGGATCGCGCGGCGTGCACGACCTGCTCGCCGTCCTCACGAACCAACCGGGCGTCTCGGCCTACGACCAGGTCCGCAACTTCTGGCAGAAGCAGAAGGCCGACGGCTTCGACGCGAACTGGCGTCGTTGGTTGCACGACGGCGTCATCGCCGGCACGCAAGTGGCGCCGCTCTCGTTGTCGGTCAAGGCGCTCTCCGATCAACCGATCGCGCCCGCCGCCGGCATGGAAGTCGTCTTCCGCCCGGATCCGACGGTGTGGGACGGTCGTTTCGCGAACAACGGCTGGTTGCAGGAGCTGCCCAAGCCGATCACGAAGATCACGTGGGACAACACGATCCACCTGTCGCCGCGCACGGCCGAGAAGCTGGGCGTCGGCGTCGGTGACGTCGTCCGCGTCACGCTCGGCGGCCGCAAGGTCGCGGGCCCGGTCTGGGTCAGCCCCGGTCACGCCGACGAGTGCGCGACGGTGTTCTTCGGCAGCGGTCGGGCGCACTGCGGCCACGTCGGCGCCGGCGCGGGCTTCGACGCCTATCCCCTGCGCGCCAGCGGCGCCATGTGGAGCGCGTCGAGCGCGACGATCGAGAAGACCGGTGACACGGTCAAGATCGCTTCGACCCAGGAGCACGTCGACTACGAGGTCGTGCAGCAGGAAGTCGAGAAGCGCGAGATCCTGCGCGTGCGTTCGTTCACGGCGTTCACGGCCGACCCGCACAGCCTCGACGCCAAGGCGCGCGAAGGCAAGCCCAACCACCCCGGCGAGAAGTCGCTCTACGCGGCGGCCGTCGCGGGTGAAGTCGAGCGCGGTGCGCGCCTCGTCAACGAGAACCAGTGGGGCATGGTCATCGACCTGTCCTCGTGCACGGCCTGCGGCGCTTGCGTCACGGCGTGCATCTCGGAGAACAACATCCCGGTCGTCGGCAAGGACCAGATCCTGCGCGGCCGCGAGATGCACTGGATCCGCATCGACCGCTACTTCGAGGGTCCCAAGGAAGATCCGCGGATCCACCACCAGCCGATCCCCTGCATGCAGTGCGAGAACGCGCCGTGCGAGACGGTCTGCCCGGTCGGCGCCACGACGCACAGCCCCGAGGGGCTGAACGAGATGACGTACAACCGCTGCGTCGGCACTCGTTACTGCTCGAACAACTGCCCGTACAAGGTCCGCCGCTTCAACTTCCTGCTCTACAGCGACTACGCGACCGAGAGCCTGAAGATGCAGCGCAACCCCGACGTCACCGTCCGCTCGCGCGGCGTGATGGAGAAGTGCACCTACTGCGTGCAGCGCATCAACCAGGCGCGCATCACCGCCAAGCGCGAGGATCGTTCGATCCGCGACGGCGAAGTGGTCACGGCGTGCCAACAGGTCTGCCCGGCCGAAGCGATCACGTTCGGCAACATCCAGGACAAGAACAGCGCCGTGTCGAAGCTGAAGAGCGAGAAGCACAACTACTCGCTGCTCGACGAAGAGCTGCAGACGCGTCCGCGCACGACCTTCCTGGCCAAGATCCGCAACCCCAACCCCGAGCTGGAGACCGCCTGAGCGGGGTTCGCCGCCGACTCGACCGCGCGACCGTCACGTCGACGCGCCGTGATCCCCGATTCGGGGCACGGTCGTGGACGTGTCGACGACGCATCCGACCAAGCCCATGAGCGAAAAAGCCATCCACGACGACAGCGCGACCCTGATCGGGCCGGGCCACACGTTCGGCACGATCACCGACAAGATCAGCGAAATCGCGCTGGTCGAGCCGAAGAAGACCCCCGTCGGCTGGCTGGCGGTCACCGGCGTGGCCTCGGTCGGCGTCCTGATCCTCCTGGCGTCGATCACCAACCTCGTGCTGACGGGCGTCGGCGTCTGGGGCAACAACGTCCCGGTCGGTTGGGCCTTCGACATCATCAATTTCGTGTGGTGGATCGGCATCGGTCACGCGGGAACGCTGATCAGCGCCGTGCTGCTCCTCCTGCGCCAGGAATGGCGCACGTCGATCAACCGCTTCGCCGAGGCCATGACGATCTTCGCGGTCATGTGCGCCGGCATGTATCCGCTGCTGCACACCGGCCGCCCGTGGCTCGCGTACTGGCTGCTGCCGTACCCCAACACGATGGGCATGTGGCCGCAGTTCCGCTCGCCGTTGATCTGGGACGTGTTCGCGGTGTCGACGTACGCCACCGTGTCGATGCTGTTCTGGTACGTCGGCATGATCCCGGACTTGGCCACGTTCCGTGACCAGGCCAAGAACAAGATCGCCAAGATCGCCTACGGCGCGTTGGCGATGGGCTGGCGCGGCGCCGCGAAGCACTGGGACCGGTACGAGACGGCCTCGCTGATCCTCGCGGGCCTTTCGACGCCGCTCGTGCTCTCGGTTCACTCGGTCGTGTCGTTCGACTTCGCCGCGGGCATCGTGCCCGGCTGGCACACGACCGTGTTCCCGCCGTACTTCGTCGCGGGCGCCATCTTCGCCGGCTTCGCGATGGTGTTGACGCTGGGTCTGCCGATCCGCGCGTTCTACGGTTTGAAGGACTTCATCACCGAGAAGCACCTCGACAACATGGCGAAGGTGCTCCTCGCGACGGGCTTGATCGTCACCTACGGGTACGGTCTCGAGCTCTTCATCGCGTGGTACTCGGGCTCGCCGTACGAGTCGTACATGATCACGAACCGCCTGAGCGGTCCGTACAAGCACCTCTACTGGTCGCTGATCATCTGCAACTGCACGATCCCGCTCGTCTTCTGGTTCAAGCGCTTCCGCACGAACATCATCGCGTTGTTCGTCGTGTCCATGTCCGTCAACGTCGGCATGTGGCTCGAACGCTTCGTGATCATCGTGCAGAGCTTGCACCGTGACTTCCTCCCGTCCTCGTGGGGCATGTACTCGCCCACGATCTGGGACTGGGGCATGTACATCGGGACGATCGGCTTCTTCCTGTTCATGTTCATGCACTTCATCCGACTGCTGCCGATCATCGCGATCTTCGAGATGCGCATGATGGTTCCGCGCTCGGGCGTGACCGGGAAGGCCGGCGGACCGCCGTCGCACGGCAAGAGCGGCAAGGGTGGTGGCGGCCACGGCCGAGACGATCACGGAACGGCCGCGAAGCACGGCGCCGCGCACTGACACGGAGCAACACCGAGGAACCCCATGAGCTCCCACAAGGACGTCGAGCCCCCGATCTACGGCTACATCGCCGAGTTCGATCATCCCGAGCCCCTCGTCGAGGCCGCCAAGGCCGCGCGCGCGGAAGGCTTCGAGATGATGGAGTGCTACTCCCCCATGCCGATCCACGGGTTGCCCGAGGTGCTCGGCTACAAGAACCGACTGCCGCTCCTGATCCTGATCGGCGGCATCACCGGCATGCTCGTCGGTTTCGGTCTGTGCTACTGGGTCTCGGTGATGCGCTATCCGCTGAACATCGGCGGTCGCCCCTTCAACAGCTGGCCGGCGTTCGTCGTGCCGATGTTCGAGACGACGATCCTCTTCTCGGCGCTCACTGCCGTGTTCGGGATGTTGGCGCTCAACGGCCTGCCGCAGCCGTACCACCCGGTGTTCAACGTGCCGCGCTTCTCCGAAGCCACGCGCAGCCGGTTCTTCCTGATGATCATCTCGCGCGACCCCAAGTTCGACCTGGTGAAGACCAAGGGATTCCTCGCCGGCCTGAATCCGCTGTCCGTGGAAGAGGTTCCGCACTGATGAAGGCGCCCATCCGATCCAACGCACTGCTGGCGCTGTCCGTCGCCGCGGTCGGCCTCGTGTCGTCCGCGTGCCGTCAGGACATGCACGACCAGCCGAAGTACAAGAGCCAAGGCGTCTCGGCGTTCTTCGCCGACGGTCGCAACAACCGCCAGCTCGTGCCCAACACGATCGCGCGCGGTCGCCTGACCGAGGACGACCACTTCTACCGCGGCAAGGTCGACGGCAAGGCCGCCGAGACGTTCCCGATGCCGGTGACGGCCTCGATGTTGGCCCGCGGTCGCGAGCGCTACGGCATCTACTGCCAGCCGTGCCACAGCCCGCAAGGCGACGGCAACGGCATGGCGGTGCAGCGCGGCATGAAGCGTCCGCCCTCGTACCACATCGAACGCCTGCAGAAGGCGCCTCCGGGCTACGTGTTCGACGTGATCACGAACGGCTTCGCGACCATGTACGACTACTCCGACCGCATCTCGGTCGAGGATCGCTGGGCGATCGTGGCGTACGTGCAGGCGCTGCAAGCCAGCCAGAACACGTCGATCAAGGACCTGACCCCGGCGGAGCGTGAACAGCTGACCGCGGCGGAGAAGGCTCGCGCGCAACAAGCCACCGACGGCGGCGCGCCCCACTCGACCGGCCACTCGTCCGAGCACAAGTGATCTCATGAACGACCAGCTCCGCGCACGGCTCAATTCGATCCAGACTGTCGCCCTCGTCTTCGGGTTGGCCGGTCTCGGCGCGCTCGCGTTCGGCTTCTTCACCGGACACGAGCGCCAGTTCTTCCAGTCGTACCTGTACGCGTACTTCATCCCGCTCGGGTTCGCCCTCGGCAGCCTCGGGCTGACGATGATCAACTACCTGACGGGTGGTTTCTGGGGCCTCGGCGCTCGCCGCATCTTCCAGGCGGGCATCCGCACGCTGCCGTTGATGGCGCTCCTGTTCCTGCCGATCGCCTACACCTTCGTCACGCAGCCGCACGGCGCGCTCGAAGGCGGACACGGCGAAGGTCACGGACACGGCGTGTACTGGCTGTACCCGTGGACGGACGGCGAGATGGTCGCCAAGGACGAGATCCTGCTACACAAGGCGCCGTGGCTGAACGGACAGTTCGTGCTCGCGCGCGCCGTCGGTTACTTCCTCGTGTGGATGATCCTGGGCTTCTGGATCCTCGCCAAGGCGAAGAAGTACGACGAGACCGGCGACGAGAAGGCCGACGGCATGACGCGGCTCATCTCGGGCCCCGGCTTCCTCGTGTTCTTCCTCACGATGACGTTCGCGGCCTTCGACTGGGCCATGTCGCTCGAGCCGCACTGGTTCTCGACGATGTACGGCGTGATCTTCATCGTCGGCCAGGGCTTGTCGACGCTGGCGTTCTCGATCCTGTTCCTGTCGTGGGTCCGCGGCTTCGAGCCCTTCAAGCACGTCGCCAAGCCGAACCTGTTCGCCGACATCGCCACGCTGCTCTTCGCGTCGGTCATGTTGTGGACGTACACGAGCTTCTCGCAGTTCCTGATCATCTGGTCGGGCAACCTGTCCGAGGAATCGCCCTGGTACATGCTGCGCACGAACAACGGCTGGCAGCTCGTCGGCATCAGCTTGCTGGTGCTGCACTTCGCGGTGCCGTTCTTCCTGCTGCTCCACCGCCGCATCAAGCGCGACGCGTCGCTCGTGCCCTTCGTGGCCGTGCTGCTGATCGTCATGCGCTTCGTCGACGTGTACTGGCAGGTCGCCCCGCCGTTCCACAGCGAGTTCCACCCGTCCTGGATGGACTTCGTGGCGCCCGTGGGCCTCGTCGGCATCTGGCTCGCGTACTTCGTGTCGCGCCTGAAGGCGCACCCGCTCACGTCGCCGCGCCAAGAGTTGGCGGTCGAAGCCGCTCTCGGCGGACACGCCCACCACTGATCGAACGGCAGGAACGAGAAACGCATGTCTCACGCACACGATCAATCTCACGGCGGCTACGAACCGCGGGACGCCCACGCGGGTCCCCTGGTCAAGTTCGTGGTGTGGCTGTTCATCGGCACGGGCCTGACGCTCGTCGCGATGTACTACCTGCTGCAGGCCTACAAGCTCATGCCGCGCTTCAACGCGGCCGACGTGCGCCACCCGTTGGCCGCCGAGCGCCAGGTTCCGTCCGAACCGCGCCTCGAAGCGCTCAAGGGCATCCACCAAGGCACCGACGGCCAAGTCGTCGACGTCCACGAGCAGCCTTACTTCAACCAGAAGATGTGGAGCGACTGGAACGAGCAGTGGCACCACCAGATGACGACGTACGGCTACGTCGACCAGGCCGCGGGCGTCGTCCACGTGCCGATCGAACGCGCTATGGAGCTGAAGCTCAAGCAGGGCTTCCCCGTCGCCAAGCCCAAGAACTGAAGCGCGCGGCACCCGCCGACGCGGACACACGACGAACGCCCCCACGCCCCATGCACCGCACGAACCACGGATCGCGCTCCTCGCGGACGCGCATCGCCACGGCGAGCCTCGCGCTCGCGACGTGGTGCGCCTCCGTGGCGTGGTGCTCGCCCGCGGCGACCGCGATGTCCCTGCCGCTCGCGGGGACGAGCCTGTCGACCGCGGCGCTGGTCGCGCCCGCCCTGGCGCCGGTCCAGAAGGTCTCGGACGTGGTCGCGAACGTGAAATTCGACCAGCGGCTGGACGAGCAAGTGCCGCTCGACCTGACGTTCCGCGACGAAACCGGCGCGAGCGTCCGACTGGACCAGTACTTCGTGAAGAACGGGCACAAGCCCGTCGTGCTCACGCTCGTCTACTACGAGTGCCCGATGCTGTGCACCCAGGTGCTCAACGGGCTCACGCGCTCGCTCAAGCCGTTGGGACTGAAGCCGGGTGACGACTTCGAGATCCTCACGGTCAGCATCAATCACCGCGAGGGCCCCGAGCTCGCCGCGAAGAAGAAGGCCCGCTACATCGAGGACCTCGGTCGCCCCGAGGCCGCGAAGGGCTGGCACTTCCTCACGGGTGACGAGGCGTCGATCGCGAAGCTGGCCGACTCGGTCGGATTCCGCTTCATGTGGGATCCCGAGATCCAGCAGTACGCGCACGCGGGCGGACTGGTCGTGCTCACGCCCGAAGGCCGCATCTCACGTTACTTCTTCGACGTCGAGTTCCCCTCGCGCGACCTGCGCCTGGGTCTCGTCGAAGCGTCGCGCGAGGAGATCGGTTCTCTGACCGATCGCGTCCTCCTGCTCTGCTACCACTACGACCCCACCACGGGGAAGTACGGCATCGCCATCACGACCTTCATCCGCCTGTTCGGCTTCCTCACGGTCGCCGCGATCGGCACCTACATGTTCGTGATGCTGCGTCGCGAACGTCGCCTTTCGCGGGTTCCAGCCGCACCCTGAGCCCATTCGCCATGTGGAAAGATTTCCCCCTCCTGCCTGATAGCGCCTCGACCATGGCGCCCCAAGTCGACATGGTCTGGTGGTTCCTCGTCGCGTTGAGCGTCGTGATGACGGTGCTCATCTTCGCGACGGTGATCGCCTTCGTGGCGTACTTCCGCAAGAAGAACGACGGCCGGGTCGCGACGCAGATCGAAGGCTCGACGCAGCTCGAAGTCCTGTGGTCGGCCCTGCCCTTCGTGATCTTGATGGGCCTCTTCTTCTGGGGCACCGCGGTCTACGTGCAGACGCAACGTCCGCCCGAGAACGTGATGGACATGTACGTCGTCGGGAAGCAGTGGATGTGGAAGATCCAGCACCCGACCGGCCAGCGCGAGATCAACGAGATGCACATCCCCGTCGGCCAGGCCATCCGCCTGACGATGACGTCGGAGGACGTGATCCACAGCTACTACATCCCGGCCTTCCGCACGAAGAAGGACGCGGTGCCGGGTCGGTACACGATGCAGTGGTTCGAGGCGACCAAGGTCGGCGACTACCACCTGTTCTGCGCCGAGTACTGCGGCACGAAGCACTCGCAGATGATCGGCACCGTCCACGTGATGGAGAAGGACGCGTACCAGCGCTGGTTGTCCGGCGTGGTCGCCACCGACACGCCCGAGGCCGCGGGGCAGAAGCTCTTCGAGGGCATGCGCTGCGCCAGCTGCCACCCGGTCGACCCGGCCAAGCCGACGATCGACGGTGTCGCGGCGCGCGGTCCGCTCCTGGCGGGCATCTACGGCAAGGAAGTCGTCCTCAAGGACGGCGGCAAGGTCGTCGTGAACGACGAGTACATCCGCGAGTCGGTCGTGCGTCCGCTCGCCAAGGTCGTCGCCGGCTTCGAGCCGGTGATGCCGACGTACGACGGCCAACTCTCGGAAGAACAGATCATCCAGATCGCGGCCTACATCAAGTCGCTGAAGGACAGCGGAGCGAAGCAATGAGCAGCAGCAAGGCGAGCGCCGCCGCGCATCAACTCGAGCACTCGGACGGACACGGTTCCGGTCACGAGAACGAGACGTACCTGAACAACGGCTACGGCTGGAAGAGCTGGCTCTTCACGGTCGACCACAAGCGGATCGCGATCCTGTACCTGATCTCGATCTCGTTCTTCTTCGCCATCGGTGGCGCCTTCGCCACGATGATGCGTCTCGAACTGGCCACGCCCACGGGCGACGTGCTGCAGAGCGACACGTACAACAAGCTCTTCACCATGCACGGCGTGGTGATGATCTTCTTCTTCCTCGTGCCGTCGATTCCGGCGGTCTTGGGCAACTTCCTCGTGCCGATCATGATCGGCGCGAAGGACTTGGCCTTCCCCAAGATCAACCTGCTGTCCTGGTACATCTACATGGTCGGCGGCATCGCGACGCTCGCGGTGGCTTTGACCGGCGGTATCGACACGGGCTGGACGTTCTACACGCCCTACAGCTCGGCCTACGCCAACACGTACGTCGCCGCGATGACCGTGGGTGTGTTCATCACGGGCTTCAGCTCGATCCTGACGGGCCTGAACTTCATCGTCACGATCCACAAGATGCGCGCGCCGGGCCTCACGTGGTTCCGACTGCCGCTCTTCATCTGGGCCCAGTACGCGACGAGCCTCATCATGGTCCTGGCGACGCCCGTCATCGCCACGACGATCTTCCTCGTCGGCCTCGAGCGCATCTTCCACATCGGCATCTTCGATCCGACGTTGGGCGGCGACCCGGTGCTGTTCCAGCACCTGTTCTGGTTCTACAGCCACCCGGCCGTGTACATCATGATCCTTCCGGGGATGGGCGTGGTCAGCGAGATCATCGCCTGCTTCACCCGGAAGCGCGTGTTCGGGTACAGCTTCATCGCGTTCTCGAGCCTCGCGATCGCCGTGCTCGGCTTCCTCGTGTGGGGTCACCACATGTTCGTCGCGGGCCAGTCGGCCTACGCCGGCATCGTGTTCTCGGTGATCTCGATGATGGTCGCCGTGCCGTCCGCGGTGAAGGTGTTCAACTGGACCGCCACGTTGTTCAAGGGAACCATCGAGCTGACGACGCCGATGCTCTACGCCCTGAACTTCATCGGCCTGTTCACGATCGGCGGCCTCACCGGTCTGTTCCTCGCCATCATGGCGACGGACGTCCACCTGACCGACACGTACTTCGTCGTGGCGCACTTCCACTACGTCATGGTCGGCGGGATGCTCATGGCCTACTTGGGCGGCCTGCACTTCTGGTGGCCCAAGATGTTCGGTCGCATGTACCCGGAGTTCGCGGCCAAGTTCTCGGCCGTCGTGGTGTTCGTCGGGTTCAACCTGACGTTCTTCCCGCAGTTCCTGCTCGGGTACATGGGCATGCCGCGCCGCTACCACACGTATCCGCCCGAGTACCAGGTGCTGAACATCCTGTCGTCGGCCGGCGCCTCGATCCTCGCGATCGGCTACATCATCCCGGCCATCTACATGGTCTGGTCGCTCAAGTGGGGCAAGAAGGTCGGCGCGAACCCGTGGGACGCCAAGGGTCTCGAGTGGACGATCCAATCCCCGCCCACGACTCACAACTTCGATTCGATTCCGGTGGTGACGGAAGAGGCCTACGCCTACGGCGAGGAAGACTCGACTCACCAGCACGGCCAGAAGGAGGTCTCGGTTGTCCGCTGAGCACGCACTTCCGCACGGGGTTCCGCCCCCGACGGCCCACCACTTCGTCGACCTCCATCAACAGGAGGAGTCGGAGAAGCTCGGGATGTGGGCCTTCCTCATCACCGAAGTCATGTTCTTCGGTGCGATGTTCACGGCGTACGTCGTGTACCGGAACCTGTATCCCGAAGCGTTCATGCTCGCGAGCTCGCACCTCAACTGGAAGATGGGTGGCGCGAACACGATCGTGCTGATCGTCTCGTCGTTGACGATGGCCATGGCCATCCGCGGCGCGCAGACGGCCAAGCGCGGCGTGATGCTCGTCAACATCGTCCTCACGATGCTGCTCGGCGCGACCTTCCTCGTCGTCAAGTACTTCGAGTACATGGAGAAGTGGCACCACCACCTGATGCCCGGTCCGTCGTTCGACACCGAGGCGTTCGGCGTGTGGGGACCGCAGGCGCGGATCTTCTTCTCGCTCTACTTCGCGATGACCGGTCTGCACGCGTTCCACATGGTCGTGGGCCTCGGAATCATGACCTGGGTGTTCCTCAAGGCGCGCAAGGGTCACTTCACCCCGCAACGCTACGTGGGCATCGAGATCACGGGCCTGTACTGGCACTTCGTCGACCTCGTGTGGATCTTCCTGTTCCCCATGCTCTACCTCCTGGGCGCGCACTACGGCCTGGGCGCACACACCTAGTCACGCGCCATGAGCACGCACACGCACTCCAATCACGTCCTGCCCCTCTCGGTCTACTGGGGGGTCTTCTTCGCGCTGATCATCGGCACGGTGCTCACCGTGTGGACGGCGACGATCGACCTGGGCAAGTGGAACCTGCCGATCGCGCTCGCGATCGCCGTGACCAAGGCCTTGTTCGTGATCCTGTACTTCATGCACGTGAAGTACTCGACCAAGCTGACCAAGCTGTTCGTGGCCGCCGGCTTCATTTGGTTCCTCATCATGGTGCTGATCACCATGACGGACTACTCGAGCCGCGGCTGGCTGTGATCGCGGACCGCGTCGGCCCGCGAACGCGGCTCGACGCGCCCACGCGGCCCACGAGGCCTGCGCGGCGCCCGTCGAGGCCGCTCCGGACCGATCGACGTGCACGCGAACGCGACGAAGGAGGCGCCCGGCGCCTCCTTCGGTCGTTTCCGGAGCCCCTGGATGCATCCAAAGGGCCCCGAGTCGACGAAAGGACTCTTGCGCCCGGAATGTCTGCGCTCGCATGGACCTCGATCACCTCACGCACGTTGCGCCCCTGCTCCTGTGGGGCTGGCTGCTCGCCGCCGTCGTGATGCTGGCCGTGTGGCTGGTCGAGCTCGCACGTCGCGACGCGACGCTGGTCGACGTGGCCTGGACGCTCAACCTGGGCTTCCTGGCGGTGCTCTACGCGGTCGTGACCGGCGTCGAGGCCCACGCGAGCACCGCGGAGGTCGCGTCCGGCTCGAACGCTCGTCGCGTGGCCGTGGCCGTGCTCGTCAGCGCGTGGAGCCTGCGACTCGCGTCGCACCTGGTCGTCGATCGCGTGATCGGCAAGCCCGAGGACGGCCGCTATCGCACGCTGCGGCAGAGCTGGGGCGCGAACGCGCACCGCAACTTCCTCGTGTTCTTCCAGGCACAGGCGCTGCTCGACGTGGTGCTGTCGCTGCCCTTCCTGTTGATCGTCGCGAACCCCTCGCGAGACGTCGGAGCGATCGAGTGGCTGGCCGTCGCGGTGTGGTCGATCGCGTTCGTGGGCGAGAGCGTCGCCGATCGCCAGCTGGCGCGGTTCAAGCGCGATCCCGCGTCGAAGGGCCGCACGTGCCGCGTGGGTCTGTGGAATTACTCCCGCCACCCCAATTACTTCTTCGAGTGGCTGCACTGGGTCGCCTACGCCTTGGCCGCGTCGGCCGCGCCGTTCGGAGCGCTGGCCTGGTCCGCGCCGGCGATCATGCTGTTCCTGCTGTTCAAGGTCACCGGGATCCCCGCCACCGAGGCGCACGCGGTCGCGAGCCGTGGGCAGGACTACGTCGATTACCAACGCACGACGAGCGCGTTCGTGCCGTGGTTCAAGAAAGGCACGTGACGCGATGTGGTACGAGAAGCTGATCGATCAAGAACGCCTGCCCGACGCCGTGATCCGCATGGGGATCCGCAAGCTC
>Ga0075163_10002594_pt1 | contig 24282 bp, 23 predicted proteins | sample JI1023141ADNA_FD_71478 | JGI IMG/M metagenome (GOLD analysis project Ga0075163, IMG submission 71478) | Wastewater effluent complex algal communities from Wisconsin, to seasonally profile nutrient transformation and Carbon sequestration -... | ecosystem: Engineered > WWTP > Effluent > Algae... | reverse complement strand
CTCTTACCGCCGCGCCGCTCTGCGAGAAGCTACCCACGCGCCGTCAAAATCAAGATGAGCAACTACGACCGGAAGCGCCCCACTACCGTCGGAAGAAGGGCTTAATTCACCGGCATTGCTACTAACCCGCCTTCGGAACCTGGAATTTCCTTTCTCATGATGACAGGATCTCGCCAAAGCGCCGGAATGTTGGTCGTCCTCTGTAGCCTTCTCCTTGGCACCGCCGCGTTGGCGGGTGAGCCTCCGCAGCTCGCCGGTTCAGGCAGCGCGTCCACCGAGGATTTGGAGCTTGCCGAAAAGCACTTCAGCGAAGGGGTGAAGCTCTTTCAAGCCGAGAAGTTCGAGCTGGCCCGAATCGAATTTTTGGCCAGCTACGAGCTGTGTCATCGGCCGGATCTCTTGCACAATCTCTCTTTTGTCGCCGAGCGGCAGAATCGTCGCAAGGATGCCATCGAGCTAGAGGAGAGGTTTCTGGCGGAGATGAAGAAGTTTCCCGCCCAGTACACCTTGGAAGATCAGCAGAAGACCGAAGAGCGGATCGCCCGCCTGCGCCAAGGAGATCAACCGGCGTCAGTTCCTCAACCCGAACAACCGGCACGGTCGCGGCCACCGACCGGCGCGATCAGCCTCATGGGGATTGGCGGGGGCCTCTTGGCGGTTGGGATCGGCTGCGGCATCGGCGCTCTTACGGCTGCGCATGCCATCAACTCAGGGATGGTGGCGAGCAGCGACCGACAGATGGCCATCGATCGCGGACAGGCGATGAATACGAGCGCGATCGTGTTTGATGTCGTGGGCGGCGGGACGCTGGCAGCAGGTGCGATCTGGGCGATTGTCCACCGGGTGAAGGGGCGGCGCTAAGGCGTTACGTATCCCAAGTAGCCAGCGCCTCCGCGACTCCCGGCGAGCCAAACATTCTGGCCTGCTGTCGTGGCAGCAGCGAGCGTCGCGCCCGATGCCGATGTTAGCTGGCTGGTGCTTGACCAGGGTGGGGCAATGCGAAGCACATCGGATCCGCCAACAACCAGCAGGCCGCCTTGCTGCGCTGGATTGGCCGTGAGCCCCAACAAGCTGTTTGTGCCGATGCTGAGATCATGGGCAGTGGTTCCGTCAAAATATACGAGCGCCCCATGGGTGCCGCTGGCAAGGGCACCGCTTGCATTCACAGCCCAGACGCTCTTGAAATCTGCGCTGGTCGGGGTGTTCACTGAAATCCAGCTTGTGCCCTGCTGATGCAGAAGGAGCCCGCTATCGCCTGCCAGAAAGACCTGACCGGCGCCAGCATAGACGGCGCTCAAGGAGCCTTGCGGTAGACCGCTCGTGATCTGCTGCCAGCCCGCGCCTGTAAAGTGAAGAAGAGTCCCGCTTGCCCCAAGCAGTGGAGCGTCACCGACGGCCCAGACATCGGTCTTGGAAGCGCCATAAATACTTCGCAGATCAGAGCTGCTGGGGCTCGGCAAGTTCGACCAGGCCATTCCATCCCAGTGTAGGATGCGGCCCTGGCTGCCGACGGTCCACACATCACTCGCTCCGGAGCCCCAGACCGCGTAGAGCGTCTCCGTGGCGGGGCTTTGCACTGATGCCCATGCGCCTGCTACGTAATGAAGAATCGTCCCAGCCTCCCCAACCGCCCAGGATTCGCTGGCAGACGCAGCCCAGATACCGTGTAATGGGGAGGCCGTGATTGGCTGCGCACAGACCTGTCCTGCGGCACAGGGAGGCAGATCAGAAATGGGCATTTGATCGACGCCTCCATCGGGGAGGTCATCGATTGAAAAGCAGGCGGGGTAGAGCAGCAAGAGCATCGGTAGCCATCGCATGGTTCACCTCCACCGCCAGACTAGCAAAAGCTGCATTCCTTGCATACTTGTTAAAGTCGGTTTCCAAGCTGTCGTGTTGATGCGTATTTCCGTCGCTGTTGACGCATTCCTATGTCCTAGTATGATTTCATCAGGAGGGAGCCTCATGGCTGAAGGGAATGGCGATGAGATCACCTTGCGCGACTGGACCAAGCGCGTTGATGCCGCGCTGGTTCAAGCAAAGCAGCGCGCGGGGCCGCTGGCAGAAGCGTTTCAGAGGTTCAAGACTGCGGAAGAGGAGCTTGCGCGTCTCAAGCAGTCTCCCGATGAGGAAGATACCCGGCGAAACGCTGCGTTGCTGCTGGATAGCTTGAATCGAGTTCAAGCAGAAGCAGTGCCGATCTGGCCTGCGTTTCCTGTGGCTGGAGCTGGGCTCATCCTCGTAGCGCGCGTGCCCTACAGCGGTCGCATTTCGATCCTACTCATCGGGGGGACGGCAATTGGTTTCAGCCTGCATCAGTATCTAAAGCCAGGCCCGTCCATCTCCGATGGGCTGAAGCTGATCGGTGATTCGGACGCAGCCCGGAAGAAAGCCAACGAAGACATGAAGCGCACATTGAAAGAGCAGGACGAACAGGACACGAAGCAAATCGAAGAGGATGCCCGCAAGGATCAACAGAGGCGTTCGATCGAGCGGGCCAAGAAGCAAGCGCAGCAGCCACAGCCAGACAAGTACACGCCCGGTTTCTTCCCTGTGCCTGGCAATGCGACACAGCGCCGGTTTGGTTACTATAAGGACGGCCAGTTCGTCACCGTTCCATTTGATACGGCAACCATCTTTCAAGGGAAATCTGGAGTATGGAAAAGCGACGGCCGGTTCTATCCGACGAATCCGCAGCAGTAGGGATCGGCTCGGCCATCATCGTCGCTGGGTTGAGTCTGATCGCCTATGGCTACTTGCACTGGCGCCGGAAAACCTCTGAAACAATCTCCACCGAAGCGGACGAAGGTGAGGATGACGAACAGAGCCAGTCCATTCCGGAAGCGCCCGCGCCGCTCTCGGAAGCAGACTGGAAGCCGCCTCCTATCGAGCCCGCGTCCAAGCGACGTGCGGATGGCAGAATCGGCGACCTGACACCCGCGAAGCAGGATGCGCTCGTTACGGTGCAAGGGCACTCCCTCGAAGCGCGCACTGCCGACGCCTATCTGCGCATGCTCCAGGCCGCGAGGCAGGACGGGATCCAAGCGCCCTATCTCAACGTCCAGTCCGGCTATCGCTCCCCAGAGTCGCAGATGGTTCGCTACAAGCGGGCGCTCGCCAAGTATCGCGAGAAGCTGCGCTCATCGCTCAATCGAGAGCCCACGGAGGCGGAGGTCGAAAAGGAAACTCGGCGCTGGGTGGCGCCACCGGGAAATTCAGCGCATCAAACTGGCAGGGCCATCGATTTGAACGTGGGCATGGCCCCAGAGTCTGAAAATGTCGAGAAGGCGCGGAACTCAGACGCTTACAAATGGCTCAAGCAGCACGCTCAGGATTTTGGATTCTACCCGTATGCCGCTGAGCCCTGGCACTGGGAATACAACCCTTAACGGGAGCATTGGATGCGACCAGATACACGGAGTCAGGTAAGAACGGCTGCAACGGTTCTCTTGAAGTGCGCGATCGAGGAGGATGATGCTTCCCTGCTCATGTTGGCGACAGCAACCTTCGCGCATGTCTTGGCCAAGGGTGTCGATGAGGAAACGGTGCGAGGGATCTTCCGCCAAGCGGGCCTTCCGGAGATGCTGACCGGGGTTCTCCGTGGCCTGCACCGAATCTTACGACCCACCCCGAAGCTGATGACAGCCAAGCAGCGCAAAGAAGCGGCCGAGTTTGCACACCGAGTCGAGATGATCGATGTCGAGTACAGCGAATTCGACCTGCACGTCATCTTCGAGAGGAACCACCACGGATATCAGGCGTGGCTTGTCGAGGATCCGCGTCATGTCGGGCACGGGGCGACGTTTTCAGAGGCACGGGATGCGTTTCTGCTGGGACTTCAGCGGTACTTCCGTGCCTATCAAGCACGACATCGATTGCCCGAGGGCGTGCGTGCCTACGTCCTCCGGCTGCATTCGACTTGGGTGCCAAATCCTTAGGCCGCATGGGATGTGCGAGGGACGCTGGCAGGCCGTATGTTAAGGCGCTTCGGGGCTTTTCGACGGGTGAGCTCTCGGCTTACGGTAGCCTTTTGGCCGATTTCTCGACGGTGGTATCAGTACATCGCGACCTAACCGGCATATTCCAATTAGCTGTGCGATGAGGTGGCGACGCTGGCTGGTCCACCCCAACCTAGAGACGCCGCCTGCCAGGATGTGCAGCTGGGTCTCGCTTACAGTAACCTTTCCCCGCCCCTTCGCTGCTCACCATACTCAGCACAGCTTAGCGCAGGATCGGCCGATTCCTGCCTGCTGCTGCGACCTTGACCGCCAGCATACGCCGGGGTAGCGTGTTCGTCTGACGAGGTCGAAAAGCATCGGCTGAGCATGCAAGGAAGGGCGAGCCTCGCTCTTCTACATAAAGGAGACCGCCATGAGAGCTAAGTTTCTTCTTTTAGTCATTTGTTTCACTAGCCTCTCCCAAGGAGCCTGTGGTAGCGGAGGAGAAGTAGATACCACAAAGTCGACTGAGGAGTTATCAGAAGCTAGCGAAAAATCGACAACATTCACCAACCGCAACTGCGATGGCGAAGCATGTCGCATCCTACCGGGAGTGAACACTTGCTATACAGACGGGTCGTATAGGCATTATTGTGGCGCCTACACCAGTGGTTGTGGCAACGATTGGGAAGAGTGGCTGCCTGGCTACTCCTTTGGAAATTGTCATATATGTAGAACCGTCAGTCAGTGTAACGACGACAATACGAATCTACCCAAACCACCGGCAGGGGGTTCGGTCATATATAATTATTACTCAGATAGTTCTCGTACTAAAATCGTCGGAGGCCGCTCGGTGGGCAGCTGCGGTGAGCCTTTCGAATGGGGTATCCGCACCGCGTTTTTCAGTTATGAAATTCTAACATGTAGGGATGAAATCAACGTTGCGGCTCAGTCTCCGCCGCTCCTCTAGTCAATGTCATCTATGGCTACTGCTACTAAAGTAGCGGCTTGGCTGGAAGTGCCTCCAATCCTGGGCTACGTTTTCTCCGCACTACCGCTGCTCACGCCACCTCCTCCGCGCTCAGCACGGCATCCCTACTCATGGCGGAATGACATGCTTGACCCCAGCCATGTATTCATCGTATGGATTTCTTCGGGAGGAGGAAAACCATCCCTCCTGGACCGCTGCACGAACTTGCTCGCTGTGAGAGGGTTCCAATACTTGTCGCATTGGAGCCAGAGGATCGCATCCGAACAATACATTCAGAGGAGTGTATGAAAGCCTACCGCAAACAGTTCCTAAGCACGCTATTCTTAGCGCCCTTACTAACTCTAGTATCGATGGTGCCACAGAGTGCCTGGGCCACTGGCTGTGTGGGGGCTCGCTGTGAATCAAAAGATCCCGGATTAATGGGCTGTGACAAAGATGCCTTATATATTGGCCTCTCAGGCATCGTAATTCCGACACCCAATCCTGATGATTCCGAGGTGTTGGTGGGCGTATTATATCACTACTACTCTCCCGCGTGCGACGCACAATGGGCAAAAGTGGAGAATGCGGAAATCAGGTCTCCCTACACCAGAATCGACGCGACACTATTCGATGGCTCAAGCAGTTTGTTTGGCTATCGATCAGTAACCATCCGTACAGGTCGACTAGCATCTATGACCTCCTTGATGTCAAATGGAAGCCGAACGGTGGAGGCCTGTGCAAATATCTACTACACTACAGGTGAAGTAGGCCATGCTTGTACAGGAACCCCCTGATGTCGGCACTTCGTAGTTACTAAGGAAGAAGATCGTTTGTACTATGGTTACTATGCTTCACTCCTGATCTGCCCGTAGATGCACGAAGCCTATCTCAGCTTCAGGAAAGTCCTAGAGCGAGCAAGAACTCTCACCAAGTAAGGAGCTAGAAACGCATGACCAGGACCATTAATAGGCTAAGCAGATTCCTGTTAGGAGTACCAGTGGTGTTGATGGGGACATTGCTAACCATACCCACTGATGCCTCAAGACTGACGCTTTCTGATACTATTGATCCAGTTCTGTGGGTGTCGTATAATGGCGGAACTGGAATGGCTTCAGCACTATTAGTTGATTATACGAATTCAAATTTCTTCCCTGGAGCCGCAGTAGATGTCACTGCCAATGATGGCATTGGCGTATCAGGAGTATGCAAAGACGGTGGTTATGGAATCTATGGAAAAGCACCTAAAAGCGGTTATAGTGTTTTTAGCGATGGAAAATTCGCTGCCACAGGAACAAAATCGGCTGTTGTTCCAACATCTTACGGCCCTGTAGAACTATACACAGAAGAGGCAGCTGATGTCTGGTTCACTGATTATGGTGAAGCTCGCCTAGATAAGGGACGGGCTCATGTGGATATCGACCCTGCCTTCTTGGAAACAGTCACTATTGATGGTAAGCATCCAGTAAAAGTCTTCGTACAGCTTATGGGAGAAGCGAATGGCGTTTACGTCCAGCGTGGCACTACCGGATTCGAAGTGATAGAACTTAACAATGGCCAAAGCCGAGCTGAGTTTACATATCGGATAGTTGCCAAACGTAAGGGCTATGAAACCTTACGCCTCGCAAAGGCAAATGTGCAGATGATTAGCTCTCGTTCCCGCTAAAGAGCACAGTGTCTTTCCCTCGCTTCTCCGAGAAAAAAGGCTGTTTAGAGCAAAGGAGTTCTGTGATTTCCCGCTGGGCTCCTAGCTCACTGGGAGCGCCAAGTTTCGAGCTACGTCTTACATCTTGCAAGTAAGCAACCTGCCGAGGCGGTGAAGGCTCGCTGGTCCACGCATAGCCCGGCTGGATGAGAAGCCACGGCAGACCCGCCCTACGATTTCCTCGCACAACCTCTGGTCGCCACACCCCTACGAGGGTTCGTGCAGTTTTCCTGCTTCGGGGGTGAGCGCATCCTTGACCCCAGGCCTGACCTCATCGTATCAATCTCGTCGGAACGACGGAAAGACATCCGCTACGAGCATCTACGAGAAGAGATAACGATACGGACGATGGAGTTCCAGATCAAGACCGACCTTCTGACGCGCCAGATCGACGCGGGCAAGAACCTTTTGAAACAGCAGAAGATACGCCATGCCGACTATGACCCTTGGCGCACTGCGAACAAGAGGGTCTTGCTCGAATGCTTTGGCGAGGGATCCCCCGAAGTCGCGCGGTTTGAACCTGCGCCGCCGGAACAAAGAAGGATTCCGCCGAATGCTCCTGAAGAGATTTGGGAGAAAGAGCGACGCAAATGGATTCAAGAACGCACAGAGTTACTGGGCAGCTATCGAGATAAACTACTAGCAGCCGAATATAGGGATGAGATGCACCCTCAAAGCTCCCAAAGAGATGATTTTTCTGATGATAGGACTCTAACTTGGCTTCATATCTCGGATCTCCATTTCAAAGAGAGCCGCCCTTGGCAGCAAGTTAGCGTGCTGGATGGGTTGATTCGTGATGTGATCAAAAAACTCCCAGATGAAGGGCTGACGCCAGACCTGATCTTTGTTACTGGTGATATCGCCCAAGCTGGAAAGCGGGCTCAATATTCCCAGGCAAGGGCGTTCTTCGACGAACTAAGCAGTATTACAGGAGTAGCGCCCAATCGATGGTTCTTGGTACCTGGCAACCACGATGTTGACCGTGGTCTTGTTGCACCCATCACCAAGCGGACATCGCTAGTCGAGATGGACCACGTCAACGAGGTCCTTGAGGACTTGGATAGTAGGAAGCAATTCACCACCCGCCAGAGAGAGTTTTTTAAATTTACAATAGATTTCCTCGGACCTGAGCGTGCATTCAGCGAAGAACAGCCGTGGAAGGTGGATGCAGTTGAAGTCAATGGCTTTCGGCTAGCGATTATATCCCTCAACAGCGCATGGGCCTCGTGGCGAGATCATGAGAAAGGACTGCTATTTGTTGGGGAATACCAAGCGAGCAAGGCGCTTCGGGAGGCCAATTGCAATAGTCCTCATCTAAAAATCGCACTGATGCACCATCCTCTTTCGTGGCTTATGGAATTCGACGAGCACAAGATTGAAGGTCTATTACGTGGAGTTGGTGGGGCTCACTTTGTTCTACGAGGACATCTCCACGAAGGAAGGATCAAGCAGGAGAGCAATCCCGATGCATGCTCGCTGGAACTGGCGGCAGGTGCATGCTGGCAAGACGCTACCTACCCTCATGGTGTCACCGTTGTAAGAATCGCTCCTCTGCTTGGCAGAGGAGAAGTTCATATGTGGCGGTATGACAAGGCAGGTAGGGGTCACTGGAAGCGAGACAACTTCCTCTATGAGAACTTCAAGGATGGAACATGGCGCTTTCCTATCCCTGCTTCTTGGAATCTGAGCGCCTCTAGTACACAGAGTAGACCTCCACAGGCGAATGGAGGATTGAGAGAGCAGCTGCGGACCGCACAAGAGCTGCCCGCACAGCCTGGGCGTTCACCTGGGATAGAAGTAGAGATTAGCACTCTGCTTGCGAGGGTAGGGTCAAGGACAGTCCCACTTTCTCAATGCTTCGCGGAGGCACTGGGTTTGGCCAGTCGTGTGGGGGATGCTGATCTTATGCGATTTTGCCAGAGAGAATTGGCTGGATATGACGAACGCTTAAACGAATACAGAGCAGTGAAGGCATATGCCTCACTTACAGCTGAGATCAACATAGACGCCTATATGTTTGGTGGAAGTGCATCGAGGGCCATGGCGTACATGTCCGAGCATACAGAGCATTTTATTCAATCAAAGCTGTGGATAGGGCACCCATTGTCCCGAATCGAGAGTGAACGCGGGTCAGACACAGGACTATGGTGCATCAACATGCCATTTTCCGAGTACGCGAAGCAGATAGGCTTTGTCATTCCTGACTCACCGCCCTGCCCTCCAGAGCATCCAGTAGTCGTGTACGGCTGCGGTGACATGTTCAAGACTGTTCTAGAGTCGCTCAGAGCTGAACTGACCAAATGCCTAATCTCCCTCCTTTCTTCTCCGTCGGTCACGCCTCGTAACACTTCCAAGACTGATTTCCAAGATGATCGGATCATCCCCTATATTGAGGGGGGCAGTATTCATCAGAATGGCGATTCGATCACATGGGGATTCCGCGTCACGAATGAGGGCTCGCTCCCCTTTGAGGTGATCAGTGCAACAGGGCGGTGGTTATCTTCGATTGAGCTACGCCGCTGGATGAAGGAAAATCACCCTACAGTAAAGATACCGGAATCCTTCACCGTTCTATGCGAGATACCTCTTGGAGGAAGGATGCTGGTGCGACCTGGGGGCAACCTGGGCGATAAGGGAACTACGATCCATGCATCAATCCTGATTCCACTGTGGACAGAAATAGGGATGCCAAACCGAGTATTTTCACATTGGCGTCTGTGCGTAGAGCCTGAGATTACGGTCACAGTCGCTGATATCATCAATGGGCGCCAAAAAAGCACTACCAAGACTTTCCTTTGGAAGGACTACAACACGAAGTGGCCACTCTGAGGAAAGGATCGGCTCGCTATCGATGCCTGCCTCTAAGTTCTTAGCAGGGATCGTCTACCACGTTTGGAGTTAGAGCACTTAAGATTATGGCACGACAACTAAGGAGCCCTTAATGATGCGATATCATCGGACAGCCTGCCTATTATACGCATGCACATTATTAGGTTGCTCGGCTCCTTCGCCGAAGAAAATTCCCATACTGTCAAATAACAGAGATGATCATGGAACCTCCACCCCTCCAGTGCCATCAGAAGATATCCCTCTTCCTTCATTATTCAGATACGATTGGCCAGATAGGCGACTGATTCCTGCAGAAACAAAACAGATTAGTGGAATTATTTCTGATAATCCTATCCTTCGAGAAATATTAGAAGGACATCGTGAAGTTTCCCGTGGACGCGGAGAGCATATTAGAAGAGTTCAACGAATGTTAATGTTTTTGGGTTACGACTTACCACTGCATGGAGCGGATGGTGGCTTGGGGAAAGAGACACAAATTACTCTCGGTGAATTTCAGGAGGACAATGATGTGCCACAGACGAGACAAATCGATGCTGCAACTTTGGCTAAATTAAACAAAAAAGTCGCCTCTTACGAGGAACAGCAGGTATTACAAGGCCCAGGGCTGACCAAGTATCCTGACTACGGTTCATTGTTTGATGATGGTTTACTCGACATTGTTATTGGAATAGGATACGATGAAGGCGATAGATTTTTTGACGAAATTTCCAAGGTTAAGGATTACCTCGACAGCAATTATATGCAAATTGATACAAGCGAAGTGCGAAAGATTTATAAATCTTCATCCGCCGATGTGCCAATATATCTTAATGGTGGAATCTATTACCGAAGTAAGAAGCCGTTTAACTATAGGGGTAGAGATATTTCTATATTAATACGTTTTCTGGGTTCTCTCACAGCAAGAGTCACCATGAGAAATATTTTTATAGAGGCAATGATTCGGAGCGATGTCACGATCTATTCCGGCCATGGAAGATATGGCACAGGCCCCGATTTTTTTATGAAACACTCACCTGAAGGAAAGATTCCCATTAATCCGAGCCCAGAGCTAAATGATACAGAGGCCAGAACGTTTTATAAGCGCTACCCTAGCAAAGAATTGCCTCTAAGTTATACTGATCATGAGAGAAAGTATAAAATTTGGTTTTTTGATGGATGCAATACTGCGCAATATTTTACGGCCCTTAGAGAGAAAAATCATATTTCACCTCAAAAAACAGACGCCATGGGATGGGGGAAGGAAATTGCAATTAGCACAACTAGCAAAGATGTGATTGCTTTTTTAGATCTAATTATTGACCAATCATCCGTCCAAGACATTGTTGAGAAGCTAAATGACATAAACAAAGTTAAGCGTCCAATAACTGGCATTCATGGCCAGGGCTTCGGTGGAAATCCTTCTCAACCATGAGGTTCTCCCCCCATGAGTAGCACAAACAAAAGAGGTTTTGTTGGTCTGGCAGTGCTAGCAGTGCTACTCGTGGCACTATGGTTTAGACGGGAGCTCATTGATATGATTACAGGACATCATGCTATAGCCCCAGTTCCAGTTCCAGTCCCAGCCCCAGCCCCAGCCTCAGCCCCAGCCCCAGCCCCAACTCCAGCCCCAACTCCAGCCCCAACTCCAGCCCCAACTTCAGCCCCAACTCCACCACCTCCTTCTCCCGAGCATGCTGAGGCAACAATTCTGAGAATGCTTCAATCAAGCTCTAACAGGGAAATTTGCGAGGCTGCTAGGATGGCTAAGGTGCATCCATCCAATTCAGTAATTAAGAATATGCTGCCTAAGCTAAAGTCTCAAAATGAATCGGTATTTGACTGTGTTCGCAATAGCCTAGAACAACTCCCAGCGGGACCGGTTTTGGTAGATATTTGGAAGCATGGTAAGAAGAGAGAAGCCCTTGAATATGCAGTGTATTTATCCCATCCCGAAAACATGCAATTATATGTTCCTAGTGCCCACAGTGAAGATCCTGTATTAAGACGGTTAGCAGCTGTTGGTCTGAAGCAGCAGCGAACCGCAAGACAAGATGCACTCAAGTTACTAAAAGAGTTAGCTCAAGATAAAGATAAATATATCCGCCAGCGAGCCATCGATTCGATGGACATCCTTGATCATAAAGTGATGTGTTTTTATCTAAAAAACCACAGAAACTCAGAAGCTGATCCAGATATCAAAATACTCATTGAGGATATCTTGCAAAAATGCAGATAGGTTGATGAAATGGCAATTCACCGTCCAACGATTTCCCCACTGTAGCCTTCCGCTATGAAGAGGAAGGCGAGCATGGTCCTAAGTCGGCCGATGTCCACCTGGCAACTCCATCTCCTGGATTTCCTGACGAGCATCTACTGATCGCGCCCAACTGTCCTGTTGGAACGCGAGCCGTACCTTGCGCGAATCTTGTCCGGTCAGGCCAGGCCGAGCCTGGTAGCCATCTCGCCCCATGGCCAACATGCGCTCGCGTGCTCCCTTTGTGCTGTCGGCACATCTGACCTCGCCCCCCTCTGTTAAGACGCAGGATAGATTAGGCAGAAGTGCCGCTGAAATGAGCAGGCTCGATGATGGCGTTGATGGCATCCTGGCTCGCCAGGAAGGCTTGCCTTACTGGCATGATAGCCTCACGTCACAGGCCGTAGGTGATGTCCAGGGTCGCGGAGCGACGAGCGAAGCTCGCTTGCCCTGGATAGCACCTATGGCCTGTGGTACCGCGGCGCCTCGTCTGGCGCCATTATCCAGGCTGCGTGATGGGACATCAAATAGCCTACGTCGTAACACCCTCCAAAGCTGAGCCATGGCCCTTAGCACTACAACTAGGCATTCTTGTGAGCGAGGATGCCCATGGCAGATAGCGGGTGAAGGGAATAACTCATTGCTCTGTCCAGGCAAGCAGGGCGCTCCTGCCTTTATGGAGCACCGGGCTCCCATGGGCCAGAAGCAGGTGCTCGAAGGGGTGCTCCGCCAGCCGCCGGTAGGCAGCCTTGAGCTCTCGCTTGACGCGCTCGGCGTCGCGGGGGTCATCCACGAGAAGGTCATCCGGTACGAAGGAGAGGTGTCCTCTGCCCTGCCGTACCACGCCATCGGCGACAGCTGCGGCGCGCACCCGCGGAAAGAGGATCGCCGACTCGTCCAGGCAGAGGACACCGATGCCGATGGCGCGGGCGCCGCCCGGCAGCTCGTCGCCGGCCTCGAACGGGCGAGCCTTTAGCGAGGGCGCGAGGTGGTGCAGCCCAGCGCGATGACACCATACGGCGCAGCCGAACGCGACTACCAGCTGCGCGCTGTGTCGCGAGTGCAGCCGGTTGGTGAGTAGGATGTGCTCGGGCGGTCCGTGCTTTGTCAACCACTCGATCCCCCGAGGCGCGGGGAGCAGCGGATCCACCAGCACGCGCTCGGGCTCAAGGTAGTAGGAGCTTACCCGGACGCGGATCTCAGGGTGAGTCGTCGTCCAGTGGAAGAGTCCGTCAACAATCTCTTTTGGAGTTCCCATGATGCCCTGCCTTAGAAAACGCTGATCTACGTGACCTGGCCACCGAGTACCGGGACCATCGGCTAGCGGGGACGCAGCGACGGTGCCTGCCGATTGTTTGGGCGCGCAGTATTTTCGGGAAGCCAAACTATCGAAGGAATAAAGGCTCGTTGCAGAACAGGCCAATCATCCCATGTGCAGTTGGAGCAGTGACCGCAGTAGTCGCGCTCTCAGACTGAAGTTGGGCGCTGCTCCACCGCATGGCTCGGGCCCTATCGGTCAACGGCCCGGCAGCAACAGGCGGGTGTTATCCTAAATTAGCGAGGCGGGCGGGGCGAGCTGTCCCCGGCGGTTCCTGCAACGCTCACTTTGTCTTTATCGAAGTAGAAGCCGGGCCTGTCCCCATTGGTGAAAACAATCCCACGCGCTTCGAGCACTTGCTGAAGTTTGCGCTTGGTCGATTCGTACGGTTCGCGATCACCGTTCTCGAAGGCTAGCAATGTAGGGCGACTCACATCGGCAAGCTCGGCAAGCTGTCCCTGGGTCATCCGTAGGTACTCCCGAGCCCCGGCGATCTGTGCTCCTGTGGCTAGCTTCATTTTTTTGCTTGACTTTCCGTGGGTTCTCTATCATTTATCAATTTGTTAAATCTTGGAGGCGATCGAGGAGCGGTCGCCTGATTCCCGCGCACCATTGCATAACTCGCTGTGAGGGTCTAGCCGGCGATTGCGCAGGCGTGCGCGCAAGGAGCGCCCCATGGCCCCGGATCTGCCCGCAGTCCCGGTTGATGATTCGTTGCCCGATTCCGTCAGGACCAGCCCACTCGTTCATGGACCGAGCTCGGCCGAGTGGTCCCGCTCGCACGAGGCGCTGAGAGCGACGCCTGCCCTTTGGGAGTCGCTGGCGTTCGATGGCATCCAGGCGGACGGGAGCGGGGGCCTGGTCGAACTCCGACGCTGCCCCACGTGCGGCAGCACCTTGGCCCGCCCCATCACCAAAGTGAACGCCGAAATGCTCATGATTCGCTTTGAGCACATCTGCGCTCAGTCGCTGGCCAGTCTCAAGGTCGCGTGAGGTTGCGCATGCTCATCCTGGCCGCAGCCATTCCATTGCTGAGGCTCTCGGCGCTTCGCAAACCGCGGTTGGCGGGCACCTCGGCCGCTACCTGCGCGCTTGGCGATGCATGCAGAGAGCGCCGCTCATGAGCGCCTCACAGCGCCTGCCGCCAGGAAGCGCAGATCCGCTCGCGTTGACCGTCATCATCAGCCCCGCCCCCCAGGAGCCCGCCGACGATTTCCAGATCCGCATCGTGGGGGTGCCGCCTGGCTACAAGGCATGGCCGCCAGCTGTGCTCGCCTACTACCGCAAGGGAGAGCGCATGGCCATCAAGTTCAGCGTTCACCTGGAGCCCATCACCAAGGAGGACATCGCATGGACAACGAGTACAAATCCGACGGTTGGCCTAATACGTCGCAAGACTTCGGAGCCGCGGTAAAAGCCGCCCGTGAAGCGGCTGGCTTGACTCGCATGGCGCTCGCCGACCGCACCGATATTCCCGCCCTGACCCTGCGCAACATTGAGGCTGGGCGCCACCTGACTTCGCCGGAGCGCCGCGCCCGCCTGTGGCAGGTACTCGGCCCCGCCCATAGCAAGCAATCCGAGCGTGACACGACCAAGGCTGAGCCCAAAGAGGTTCCGTCGCGTCTGATTGTGGATCTGTCCGGATTCACGGACTGGCAGGCGAGCGAGGCCGTGCTCGTGCTGCGGGACGCGCTGTCCGCGTATCAAGGACTGCGCGGTGCGCCTGTCGCGATCGTCCACCAGGCGCACGGTCCAGAGATTGAAAATGACCCGGAGCGATTCGCCCGAGCGCTAGATCTTGAAGACCGGCGCACCCGACTTGCCGGCCTGCTCCGCCAGCGGCTGTCGTCGACCAAGGTTGCGCCATGACCGCCTCGATCCAATGCCGCTATTGTGGCGAGCGTACGGACCCCGTCGGATCGCGCCGCGCCGTCAGACATCGCAATATTCCCGCCTTGCTCGTTCCCGAGGAAATGCCGATCGCCGCATGCCCCGGCTGTTGGAGCAAGGGCAGCGTCAGGCCCATGGGAGCAGAGCTCGACGCGATCCAGGCGCATTATCAATCGCTCCTGCGAGCGCTGGCTAGCCAGACGATTACCGCGCTCATGGACCACATCTCGCAACGGCAGCTTGAGATCATGATCGGCCTCTCGCACGGCTACCTGTGCAGGTTGCGCTCGGGTACCGCCAACCCAAGCGCGGAGCTGGTGAGCCATCTCGCCATCTTGGCAAAGGATCCTTCGACGCGTCTCCAGGAGTTGCGCGAATACTGGCAGAATGCAGGTCATTGCATTCTGCCGCCTTCCGCAAACGAGAAGAATCCCAAGGCAGCAGACCACACCATCGATCTATAGATCCTTACCGCCTCTCGATGCACCTAGAAGCGGTCTCAAAACCTCTGAAGGCGGGCTCGGCAGCGAAAATGGACACGCGGGAGCTGGTGTGATCTGAAGGGCGTATGGATCTGACCGATGCCCAATGGCAGCTGCTTGAGCCCCTGATTCCTATTTCTAAATCGGGCACAGACAAAGGCGGACGCCCGGCGCTGCCCGCTCGCCAGGTGCTCTGCGGCATCCTTTGGATCTTGCGCACCGGCGCTCGCTGGAAGGACCTGCCAGACCGCTACCCGTCGTATCAGACCTGTCACCGGCGCTTTCAGGTCTGGGTCCGCAATGGCACTCTGGGGCGCATCCCGCGCGCTCTGGCCAAAGACCTGGAGTGTCGCGGCAAGATTGACGTATCGGAGTGCTTCATTGACGGCACCTTTTCGCCGGCAAAAAAAGGGGCGCTCTTGTTGGTAAAACCAAGCGCGGAAAAGGGACCAAGATCCTGGCAATTGCGGACCGCCACAGCCTTCCTGTCGCCCTGGTCATTGCGAGCGCTACGCCCCACGAAGTCACCCTCGTCGAGGAGGTCCTCCAGGACCGCTGCACCGGGCGCAAACCGGTGCGAATCATTGGTGACAAAGCCTATGACAGCGACGCTCTTGACCAGCGCCTTGCCGGTCAAGACATCCAGCTGATTGCCCCGCATTGTCGAGGCCGCAAGTATCCCAACCAAGACGGCCGCCCGCTACGCCGCTATAAACGGCGCTGGACCATCGAGCGCCTCTGGGCCTGGCTCCACAACTTCCGCCGCCTGGTAGTCCGCTACGAATTCCACCCCGACAACTTCCTGGGCTTCCTCCAGCTCGGCTGCATCCTGATCCTGCTCAGGAGGTTTTGAGACCGCTTCTAGTCGCGGCATGCGGATGTCTCTGTCATTCATAGCTCTCGGTTATTGTGGTTCGAGGAGGACACCCAACTTACCTGGGGGCGCAACAGCAGAGTGGCTTGTCTGATCATGCAGCCATACGATTTCGGCATTGGTACGAGTCTGCGCGATGACAGCTTGCAATGCCTGTGGCGAATTGAGAGGCATTGCTGCATAGGTCAAGATCACATCCCCCGGTTGCAGGCCGATGCGCTGGCCTAGACTTTCACTATCGACATGGATAACTAGCACACCGCGCGAGTTGTTAAACAAGGCTGGCTGACTCAACCGTAGGCTCTCAACCATCAAACTCCGCACATGTGCTCGGACCTGTTCTTGAGTTTGCGCCAATTTATCAGGAGCCGTGATGGGCTTGCCATCACTTGTGGTTATTATGAAATGCTCCCCATCTTTCCTCCATTTGATGCCTTCAGCAGTGCCAGATATTGGCAACCGCCGAATATCAAAATCGATATGACGGACCATCTGATTCATCAAATCAAACACCTCAAGAAATCCAGTGGAGCCGTCTTTGAGAACAATAGGCTGACCGTTTGTGCCAAAATGAAGCCGCTCGATCCGGTTTCCTCGTTCATCATACCGCGCTCGACGTATCGACCAGCCTTCTTGTTGGTTGATCGCCAGTTTACCATCAATTCCTAAGAGGGTTACTTCATCGCACAAATTGTGATCATTATAGTGGAACTTCCTCACAGCATCGCCATAACTACCACTATTAGAAGGCTGTTCATTCAGTCCATAATATGATTCCTTGACTACATTTCCATGCGAATCGTACTCCCTTCGTAATAAGGCATGACCATCTTTGTGTGCAATACGCTCTCCATGTAATCCGAATGTAGAGGATTCGACAATATTATCTCGGTCGTCATATCTATAGCGAGATGTCGCATAGCCATCTGAATTCAGAACCAGCCGACCCGACGCATCAAGGAATTCCTCGCCAATGAGGCGATCTCGTTCATTATAGTGCATACGTTTGGTTGAAAATCCTTGTTTTGTCATGATGGGACGATCTTTTTCATCGAAATATGAAAGAGAAATATCATTCCCACGGGCATCTACTTGAGAACGTATTATCGCAATTCCTTCAGATATGGGCAAGGGACGCCGATCGACTCCGATAAATGCACGATATGCCTCTCGACCAACTTGATCATATTGGTACCTGATGCCGGCATATCCATTCTTTGTGAGCACTGATTGGCCATCCTTTCCTAGGCTAATTGCCTCAATAATATTACCGCGTTGATCATACGCCAATTCTGCATACGCGTGGCCATTCTTATGAAGGACAGGCTTCCCATCTATTCCAAGATTCAAGGTTCTAGTAATCTGGTTACGCTCATTATATGAATTTTTCAGAGTTGCCCATCCATTTTCCGTAAGAGTCAAATGATTAGCAGTATCCAGGCAGGCAGTCTCAATCTCATTTCCATTGGCATCGAATCGACTCTTGCTCACGGCACAACCCTGTGAAGAAAGCACTGGTTTTCCATCAATACCAAAATATCTAGATTCTTCGATCAGCCCTTGATTATTGGTAACAACATCTCGACCAGCAACCCAATTTGTAGGCACGAGTGTCAGTTTGTTATCTATACCATAATATGCTTCCTTCTTGAGATACCCGTTTATGTCGTACTCCCATACGTGTCGAAAAAATCCATTCTTAATCAAAGTCGGCTGCCCATTTGTATCAAAGAATTCGCCTTCGATCAGAAAGTCACGTTCGTCATATTTCTTTTTGAGTATTGAAAATCCATCTTTTCCCAGTATTGGCTGTGAATCGATGCCGAAAACTTTCATTTCTATTTCATGACCACTATCATCGTAGCGGAAACGCGCTATTGATACACCCGATGAAGAGAGAATGGGGCGATTGTCCAAACCGAGGTAGACTTCTTCAATGAGTAGATCCTTGTCATTGTAGCGTTGCTGAAGAATAGCTGCGCCGGATGGTTTCTTGAGGGCTAATTTTCCATCCGTGCCCCAATACGACTCTTGTGTTAGATTTCCACGTTCATCATACTCTTTATGCATGCAGGCAATGCCTGAATTCTTTCTCAGTGTGAGTTTGCCTTTGGTATCAAAAAAACAAGAATGTAGAACCTCTCCATACTGATTCCGTTCTCCTTTGAGCGATGCATATCCATCAGTATTTAAAATCGGATTTCCATCTACTCCAAAGTACTGATGTCCAATATCATCGCCACGAAAATTAGTGGAATATAAAGCAGTTGCATAGCCTTCTTTCATTATTATCGGCTGCTCATCTATGCCAAGGTAGCGAATTCTTGCGATATTGCCATATTCGTCGAGTTCCAAGCGTCGGATCGCATACCCTTCTTTATGCAATACAGGTTCGCCTTGCTTACCAAAAACGCGAGATTCTACTTGAAAGTCATAATTGTCCAGAATTATTTTCTCTGTTGTATAGCCATCTTTGCTAATGGCTGGTTTCCCATCAAGTCCTAAACATGTTCTTTCGATTAGAGTCCCCCGTTCATTGAAAGCTGATTTCCAGCCCATGCACCAATTCGAAGAAATCGTGGGATTTTCGTTAATGTCCAGTGCCGTGCTTTGAATGACCAGACCAGACTGATTTCTTTTGTATCTATAGCCGAAAACACTTTCAGTGTTTCTGCGCGGCGATCCGTAAGCACTAAGCCATTTTTGGCTTACAACAAAACCGCGATCATCATATTTCTGAATAACTACAGATGCATCACTATCTTTAAGTGCCTTGGGATTGCCATGGCGATCCCTGCGCTCCACCCTGCGCAGCCCGTCCGACAAGGTTTCTTGAACGACGACCAGTCCACGGCGGTTGCGCGCGACAGCGCTCTGGACCCGCCCCGCAGCGTCGTATAGGTACTCCCAGGACGATATACCCTCTTCCGCCTCCATCAGTTCTCCGCATCCCTTGCGTACTTCGGTTCGGAGGACACGACCGCGCTGGCTATAAATACGCCAAAAACCGATGCGGCGGTGTGAAGCCTCGGCGGTGAGCGGCCCGATGCATTCAGGCATCCCCCAGCGATCCATTACTTGTGCGCAGTCATTGATGGACAGCCGCGCCCAGTTCCAGTAATAGACTGCGACGGCAATCGCCAAGACGGTTGCTATCCCAATTCCCGTGATGATCGTTGGGCGGCGACGCTCGGTTACAGCCTGCGCTCGATGAGCAGCCGCGCCGGGAAACATGGGTCCCCTTGGGAAGACCGGCGCAGTCTCCGGTTTTGGTCGGCCACGATCAACGCCGGCGAGCAGTTTCTTGATGCCCTCAGCTTCGTCTAGCCCACTCAAATCGATGCTTACGAGCGGTCCTAGCAGGCCGCTCGGTTTACACGGTTCCACCCGTACTGGTATGACCCGCCGCTGTTCCCCCGTGGAATCCTGCGCCAGCGTCGCTGCCCATTCTACAGTGACTAGCTGCGCGCCAAGGTACTTGGGCGTCAGTACGAGCAACGTGCGCGCAGACTCGCTGATAGCCTTGTTGAGTTCGACGACGGCATTACTGCCGGGGTGGAAGTCCCAGGCTCGTACGGCCACGGTGAAGCCTGCCTTTTCCAGATGCCAGGCCAGCCATTCAGCCCATGCCTGATCGTCAGGGTGGTAGCTGACAAAGAAGTCGCGCATCATCGAACTTTCAGGGTCGGATCAATTATCCGACCCTGAAAGCTCGTTGCCAAGCTCTATCTATCGCGTGTCAGTGGCGGCACTTGAAAAGGATGGTTTCTGGTACGACCGCCGGAGAAGCTACTCCAGCGTTCTCCGGGGGTCAAGGTCGTGGCGTCAAGGATGAATCATGAGACGCTGAGTGGAACTGCGCAACGTATGGTGAGCGCAGGATGGGCCGGCACGAAGCGAGTCTAAGCCGTCTAATCCCTGACTCACTGCTGGTCCCTGCCGAACCTGCGTGAGTAATGCCTGGTAACTGGTTGTTGACAGCCGCCAGTCACATGGGTTGCGATGCCGCCCATGCTGTCCCCTGCTATGCAAGATCCCGCCAACCTCGTCGAACGACTCAAGACGCACACGGCTGAACGGGCGCTGAACTTCTTCGAGGAACAGCAACTCCTAAGCGAGCTACTGGCCCACCCCAAAGAATCCGCCGAGCTGCTTTTCGAGTTACTGGAAAAGGAAGCGCTGGATCGCTCCTCGGGCTACAAGTTTCTGCGCGAAATCTATCACAAGCTCCCTGCCGAGAATCGCCCAGCAATCGCAGCTGTCACGTTGGGACGAGCGCTCAACCGAAGCGCTGATGGGCAGATCTCCACGGCGCGGAAGGTGGCGTTCCAGCTGCTCGCTGATGAGTTTGACGACGCCGAACATGACGGTCTGGTTCTGTTCCGTCTCGCGCAAGACGAGCACGAGCCGCTGCCTGTCCGGCAGCTCGCGCTCTCCGCGCTCGGACGCTGCAAGTTGAGCAAGACTACTGCGGAGAGCCTGCTGGACTTCATCGTGGCTCCTGCCGCTCCATCCGACTTGGTCTGCACGGCGCTCAAGGTCATTGAGCGCCAGCACGAGAAGCTGGATCGCACCCGCCTCAAGGCGCAGCTTTCCCACCTCGTCTTCACTGACAAGCCTCACGTTCGACGACAAGCTATCTCTGTGTTCGGTGCGGTCGGCGACTTGGATGCCATCGAACAAGTCTGTGCATTGCCGACGCCCATGGCCGAAGACATTGACGCAGTGCAGAGCTTAGTGCGGAGGGTGCTCAGCCGTCCCCGCAACCTGCTCTGCGTGAGCCCCACGACTTTCGAGTACGTGATCCGTCTGCTGCTCGAACGTATGGGATTCCGGAAGATCCACGTCACGCGGCCATGGCGAGACGATGGGATTGATCTGGTGGCCTACGCCGAGGTCAAAGTAGCCGACACGCCCGGCGCTGAAGTTCGCTACATCGTTCAGTGCAAACGCTACCGGAGTGCTATCGGCCCTGCTCACATCAAAGACTTCCTCGAAGTGTTGAAAGCACAGAAGGCGACAGAGGGCTATTTCATTACAACCTCTTCCTTCACCAAGGAGGCACTGGACGCTGCCAACGGCTGGCGAGTGAATCTTATCGCAGGACCAAATCTGCTTGAGCGGCTAGACTCCCACGTTGGCGAGGGGGCCTATGTCATCGCCCCCTGAGCCGAGGGGCTGCTCGGCCGGATCAGCAAGTTGAAGATTGCAGCGGCGAACCATTTGTAGAGCTATGAACACGCTGCCCAGAACGGGCTGCTGCACTTGCTCGCGCTGGAGACGAGCAGATCGTCGGCGTTCAACTTTGGTCTCTATGCATGTACTATGGATGGAGGGGCAGTATTGCTTCGTCCAGGGGGCACGGCATGGAGTGGCTGATCAAGTTCTCAGCATCCGAAGGGACACGCTTTTTCTGGCAGGAAGGGCGAAAGCTGTTCCGCGCGAAACCCCTCGATTTGGAGCATGCCTCCGAGCAGATCCTGAAGCAGATAGATCCCTTGGTCCAGGCGATGATGGCGGACGAGGGCAGCACGCCCGCTTTCATCGAGCACGCCAAGCTGGCGCTCTCGTTCTGGGACCGTCTGGTTGCGCATCGCTTGACTCCCGCGGCTGCGACGCGCGTGAGGAATGTGCCGCTGGCGAGCTTCCCCTCCAAGGTGCCGCTGTTTTTGAAACACCCCTGGCTTGTCGAAGTTCAGAAGCCCCTTGAAGGCGAACGACTGTACGGAGATACGACGGCGCTCGGCTGTTATCCACTGGATGAAGACGGACTGTGGATGCTCATCGGTTGGAGGATCGCCGACGGCGAACCGCGAGTGCGCGCAGTGTACTGGTCGCAGCGCTGGACACCTGGCCCAAAGCAGATGCCAGAGCTTGCAGACGCCGGTTATGAGTGGCGAGATGGTGCTTGGGCAGAGGTACAGCGCATGCCAGCCGATGAGTTCATTGAGCGGCGCGATTGGTTTCAAGAGGGTGTCCGCTTTGCCACAGTCCTGGGCGCGCTGCTTGAGGCAGACAACACATTCCTGCGTACCCATGACACGGTTCCAAAAGCTGCGCGCAACATGCGCAGCGGGCGCCAGATCGCAAAGCCGCCCGGGTGGGTTGTTCGTCACGTCACGCTCGACAGCAGCGAAGCAGAGCATAGCCCTGCATCGGCAAAAGGCACTGGCGGCCCATTACCGATTGAGAGACTCTCATTGACCGACGTCACCGTGCGAGAGCATGTCCGATTGCAGCGCTGTGGGACCGGCAATCAGGAACAGAAATGGGTTCGCATCAAGGCGCATGTGTCCCATCGCTGGACCTCGTCAAATCCCAAGCGGATCATTGTAGACAGTAAGTAGAGTCGAAGGAGACGCTGAGAAGGATGGAGTTTACTGAGGCCGACTAACCAAAGCGGCAAGCCTGGTCAGAGTTGCAGCAGGCAGATTCTCAAGAAGTTGCTCCGCGGTCAGGCTGGTCACGGCCGAGAGAGCAGCCACAGGCTGGCTACCGTCTAGAGCCATCAACTCAACGAGTCGTGAAGTCCGACTGCTTTCAAGTGTGCCTGGCTGGACGTAGTGCTTGGATGTCACCTCGAACGAGCCGTGTCCGAGCGTCGCCGCAACCGCATGCGATACTGCTCCCGACTTCACTCCAGCCGTTGCCCATAGTCCGCGCAGGCTGTGCGGGCAGACCAGTGGAACCGCCGCTGCCTTGCAGAGCCGCTGGACTGTAGAGTGCAGAACTTGGCGACAGCGAGGCTTGCCGGTCCTCGCGATACCAAAAAGATACTCCTCGGGAGCACGGCCTGAAGCCAGCTTCACCAGCCGTGGTTGCAGCACCTTCGGTACCTCCGGATCACGCCGCGCGTTGATCGTCTTGCCTCGGTAGCTGTCACTTGCCGCGACCCAGAGCTTGGTACCGCCGCAATCAAGGTCACGCACGCGGAGATGCAGCGCCTCGCTTGCGCGCAGACCAAGAAGCAGTGCAGTGACCGCCGCCAACGCCATCCAGTCGTCATGCTCCTCAAAAAGACGGAAGCCAGTCGAAATAAAGCGCTCTGCCTCCTCAAAGCGGAGCTGCTTCTTTCCACGGTTCGGGCGCCCGACGGGCTGAATGTCCGAAAACGGATTTTCGCGCACATACCCCTTGCGCACAGCCCAACGAAACAGGGTCTGCGCCAGCTTTAGATAAAAGCGATGGGTCGCCGCCATGGGAGGCTTTCCCGTCTTCTGGGTCGGCGTCGTGATCAGGTGCTCGTAAAGCGCCGCCGCGCGTTTGGAAGACAGCTTGCCAACATCTTGATCGAGGAAGTTGGCCAGCCAGCTACTTAGCCTGTCTCGATGCTGGTTGGCGCTCTCCTGTTTGCACAATCCGCGACGGACCTTCTCCTGCGTGTATTCATCCAGCACTGCACGAAGCGTGAGAGATTCTTGGCCCTGGGGCAGTTCGCGCTCGGCCCTCTTCATGCCGTCGAGCGCGTCCTTGAGGGTAGGAAAGTACAGATCGCGCCGTCCTGACGCATCGCAGATGCGGATACGAAAGCGCCTACCTCCGCGCTCCGAATATGGCCCCTTCACCCGAGGAGCTGATTTAGGGAAGGGCATGGCAGCCTCCAAGCTCATCATGTCGGGGCGGTGCCAACCGTAGCTGATAGTCAGAACCGTCGGAGATTCGAGCGCGAAAGCGTGTATCATTAGGGTATGGGCAAGGGCCGTTGATACGAGGGGGAGTGATCGAGCGGGGCATGCGGACCTCCATAGGTGCTTCTGCCGACGGCACGCAGAGCACGCCAGTTTCCAGGTTAGAGTTGGAGAGATTTGCCGTCGAAGAATCGCCTTCGGCGCAAACCCGTCCGCAAGCCCAGCGACGATACACGGACACCTTCAGACTCAGCCAGCGTCGAACACAACAGTTAGCCAAGTAGCGGCGCGAGCGTCGGAGAACAGGCGCTGAAGTTTTGATCACGGGTCGATAGTTCGATGGGAACCCGTGATCAAAGGTTCCAAATTCCCCGCGCGGCTCCCTGACCACCTT
>Ga0075163_10002593_pt1 | contig 24286 bp, 20 predicted proteins | sample JI1023141ADNA_FD_71478 | JGI IMG/M metagenome (GOLD analysis project Ga0075163, IMG submission 71478) | Wastewater effluent complex algal communities from Wisconsin, to seasonally profile nutrient transformation and Carbon sequestration -... | ecosystem: Engineered > WWTP > Effluent > Algae... | reverse complement strand
GGCTCGTGGATGTCGAGGATCGCCATCACGTCCGGCATGTCGGCCGGGTTGTGCAGGTCGATTGTCGAGCCGTCACGCATGTGCAGCTCATAAACCACCGAGGGGGCGGTCGCGATGAGGTCGAGGTCGAACTCGCGGCTCAGGCGCTCCTGGATGATCTCGAGGTGCAACAGGCCAAGGAAGCCACAGCGGAAGCCGAAGCCAAGCGCAGCTGACGTTTCCATCTCGTACGAGAAGCTGGCGTCGTTCAGCCTCAGCTTGCCCATCGCGGCGCGCAGATCGTCGAACTTCGCGGCGTCGACCGGGAACAGGCCGCAGAACACCACCGGCTGGACTTCGCGGAAGCCAGCCAGCGCTTCTTCGGTGGGCTTGCGTTCATCCGTGATGGTGTCGCCGACGGAGCAGTCAGCCACGGTCTTGATCGATGCCGTGAAGAAGCCGACCTCGCCGGGGCCAAGCTCGTCAACGTCGATCAGCTTGCCCGGACGGAACACGCCGACACGGTCGAGCACGAAGTGTGCGCCCGTCTTCATCATCTGGATCGCCTGGCGCTTCTTCAGCGTGCCGTCGACAATCCGCACGATGACCACGACGCCGAGATAGGTGTCGTAATACGCGTCGACCAGCAGCGCCTTCAGCGCCTTGGACGGGTCGCCCGATTTCGGCGGCGGCAGGCGCATGACGATGGCTTCCAGCACCGTGTCGATGCCGATGCCGGTCTTGGCGGAAATCTCGAGCGCGTCGGATGCATCAATGCCGATGACATCCTCGATCTGCTGCTTCACGCGCGGCACGTCGGCGGCCGGCAGATCGACCTTGTTGAGAACGGGCACGATCTCGTGGTTGGCGTCGATCGCCTTATAGACGTTGGCGAGCGTCTGGGCTTCCACGCCCTGCGAGGAATCCACCACCAGCAGCGAGCCTTCGCAGGCAGCCAGGCAGCGCGACACTTCGTAGGCAAAGTCCACGTGGCCGGGCGTGTCCATCAGGTTGAGGACGTAGGCCTCCCCATTCTTGGCCGTGTAGTCGAGACGCACGGTCTGCGCCTTGATGGTGATGCCGCGCTCTTTCTCGATATCCATCGTATCGAGGACCTGTTCGGTCATTTCACGCGCGGCCAGGCCGCCCGTCATCTGGATGAGGCGGTCCGCCAGGGTCGACTTGCCATGGTCGATGTGGGCGATGATGGAGAAGTTTCTGATCTTGTCGCGGGAGGTCATGGCGCGGGCTCTAGCAGACAGGCGTTAAGGGGCCAAGCAGGAGGCGCGGCGGTGCGGCAAGCTGTTCGCCTGACAGGCTTTTTTCCTCTGTCTGGCACGGGCGTTGCCCCCTGCCAGCCATGCCGGCGAATCTGCCACCCCAGCTCCAGCAAGCCTGGACCCGCGTTAAGCAGGTTTCACAGCGCGCATGGACCCAGACCCGAACCGCCGCCCAGCGCGGCTGGACGGCGGCGCGCAGCCATTCCGGGCGCGCCTGGGCGAGCCTGAGCAAGGTTTCCGGCGAAGGCCGCACCCGCGCCGCGCTTTTGTGGACGAAAGCATCGCAGACCGCCCGGAAAGGCCTGAAAGACGGCTGGATCAGCTTCCGCGACAGCTGGACCAAGCAGGACTGGATGGCCGGCATCAAGCCGCTGCCGCCCGGCATGGCGGGAAACCTCGCCGCGATTGCGATCGTTACGGGGCTGGTCGTCACGTCGCTCGTTTACGGAGATTACCACCAGCGCCGCATCGCCGAGGCGCGGCTGATCCCGTCGGGCGAGCATCCCTCGCAACAGCGACCTGCCCCCGCGCCGGAGCCGGCGCCTGTGCCGGAACCTGTCACCCCCGCCGAACCCAACGCCGCCCCCGCCCCCGCAGCCGGACCGAAACTTCCCCAGATGGGCGAAGCGTTCATCGATCGGTTCGACGGCGATGAACTCGACGGCCGCTGGTACGTGTCCGACGGCTGGAGCAATGGCGACTGGATGGACAATGACTGGCGCGCCAGCCAGATCAGCCTTGCCGAGCATGGCCTCACCATGACGATGGACCACGGCCCGGAAGGTTCCCCGAAGCCGCTCGCATCCGCCGAAATGAAGGTCCAGCAGGATTTCCGGTACGGCTATTTCGAAATCAACATGCGCGTGCCGAGCGGTCCCGGCATCGTGACCGGCGTATTCTCCTATGCCGGACAGGACGGCGCGGTTCGCCCGCACGAGATCGATATCGAGATCCTTGGTCGTCACACCAACATGCTGGAAGCGACCATCCACGAGAACGGCAAGCCGACGCACAAGCGTATCCGCCTGCCCTTCGATGCGGCGGATGGCTTCCATACCTATGGCTTCGACTGGCAGCCCGATGCGATCCGCTGGTATGCCGACGGCAAGTTGATCCATGAGGAACGTGGCCCCGTCGTCGCGCGCATGAGGCGTCCGCAGCAATTCATCATCGACCTGTGGGCCACCAAGGCGCTCAAGGAATGGGTCGGGCCGCTGAACCTGTCGAAGGCGCCGTGGAAACTCGACATCGCCTGCGTCGCCTACGCTCCGACCTACGCGAACAAATCGCTCTGCCACTAAAATCCGTGCGGGCCGGTCACGGCGCCGAAACCCATTCGCCTCTCGCGCGTTGGTGGCGCGGAGGGCCCACAACCATGTTCGACCGGACACGAATCGTTTCGAAGGATCTTGCAGCGGCGCGCCGCTTCTATGCCGCCACAGCCCGCTCGCTTGGGCTTGCGATCATCGAGGCGGAGGAAGACAGCTTCACACTGGGCCGCCTGGCCGACATGGCGAACCCGGTGCTTCGCGTCAGGAGCGCTGCCGGCCGGGCGCAGGCCAACGAGCCGGAAACCGTCCCAACCATGGTCGCCTTCGAAGCGCCGGATGATTACTCCGTGCGGGCGTTCTACCGAGCGGCCCTTGAGGCAGGCGGCCGTCAGCTCGGCTATCCCGCGCCACAGCCCACGCATGGCAGCGGGTCCTATTACGCAGCGCGCGTCGAGGACCCCGACGGCAACTGCATCGAATGCGGCTGGCGGCATTGAACCAGCGGCTTCCCGCGCACGTCAGCGGCTGATCGGGTTGACGTATTCTTGAACCTGCCAGCGATCAGCTTCGTTGCTGTAACCCCGATTATTCTGTATGGAAAATCCCGATTGCCAGCGTGCGGCTTGCCGCTGGCCACGAGCTTTGCTCTCGGGAGGCTACTCAATGAAAGCCAGGATTTTCAGCATCGCGCTGGCGACTGTGTCCGCCGCCGCAATTATCGCTGCCGGCGTCGCCGCCAACGGCCAGACGGTTGGCGCCGTCGCCGCTGCTGCGCAGGTCAAGGTCGCTGAGCGGGCGGACGATTTCCGCCTTGTCGACCACAAGTCGAAAACCCAGCTTCTGAGCTACTACAAGAACTCGCCGGCCGTGGTGATCATCTCGCAGCAGAACGGCGCGAAGGCGATCCGCGATGCGGCTGCCGAGATCAAGGCGCTGCAGGCGTCTTTCGCGAGCAAGGAAGTTCCGCTCCTGCTGCTCAACTCGAACCCCGCCGACAACCGCGACACCATCGCGGCCGAGATGGCTTCGCTCGGCCTCGACGTTCCTGTGCTGCTCGATGATACGCAGCTCGTCGGCGAAGGCCTTGGCGTCAGCCGGGTTGCGCAGGCGATCGTCATCCAACCGAAGACCTGGAAGGTCGTCTATTCGGGCCCGATCTCTGCTGGCTCCAAGACCTATGTCGCCGACGCGGTGAACAGCCTCGTCGCCGGAACGCCCGTGAAAGTCTCGATGGCCGAGATCAAGACGCCGCTGATCGCCTTCCCGAACCGGGATCGCAAGGCCGAGTTCGCGCGCATTTCGTACGAGAAGGAAATCTCGCCGATCCTCGCGAAGAACTGCGTCTCCTGCCACGCCGAAGGCGGCATCGCTCCGTTCGCGATGAACAGCTACGACGTCGTGAAGCAGTTCGGCCCGATGATCCGCGAGGCGATCCGCACCGACCGCATGCCGCCCTACAACGCCGATCCGCATGTCGGCCAGTTCAAGGACGACATGAACCTCTCTGTGAAAGATGCGCAGACGCTGGTTCATTGGATCGAAGCCGGCTCGCCGCGTGGCGCCGGCGAAGACCCGCTGAAGATAAACGCCAAGGTCGCGCCGGAATGGGAGCTGGGCGAACCGGATCTCGTGCTGACGCTGCCGTCATTCGCTGTCCCGGCTTCGGGCATCGTCGACTACCAGAACCCGATGCTGAAGAACCCGCTGACGGAAGGCCGCTGGCTGCGCGCCTCCACGATCAAGGTTGGCGATCGCCAGGCCGTTCACCACCTGCTCTCGCCGGTCGGCGGATACGCCGTGGGCGCCGAGTCGACCGTCTATCCAGCCGACACCGGCACCTGGGTCGAGCCGGGTCAGAACCTGCGCTTCCAGCTGCACTACACGCCCTATGGCAAGGCCACGACGGACGTGACGAAGGTCGGCCTCTATTTCTATCCGAAGGACAAGCCGCCGAGCATCGTGCGCCGCAACGCCGTGGTGCTGAATGCGGGCATCGAAATCAAGCCGAACGCAGCGCGCCACAAGGAAACCGCCTACTCGGTCTTCCCGGGCGCCGCGACGCTCTACTCCGTCTTCCCGCACGCGCATTATCGCGGCGAGAATGTCGAAGTCTCGTTGCTGAAACCCGGCGCCGCGAAAGAAGAGCTGATCCTGTCGCTGCCGAAATACGACTTCAACTGGCAGCGCGGCTATGAGTTCAAGACGCCGATCCAGATCGCGCCGGGCACCAAGCTGATCACCCGCTACGAGTACGACAACTCGAAGAACAACCCGGCCAACCCGGATCCGTCGATCACCGTGAAATGGGGCGAGCAGAGCCACGAGGAAATGCAATACACCGCGTTCGGCTTCCGCTGGAACGAAGAGACCGTCGAGAACCGCAAGCCTGAATACCAGAAAGGCCTCGAAGACTCGCGCATCATGGGCATGATGGACGTCAACATCGACGGCAAGGTAGCCAAGGACGAAGTGCGCGGCCGCATGGCCCAACTGCTCATCGCCAACTGGGACAAGGTCGATGCCAACAAGGACGGCTTCCTGACGCCGGACGAGATGGGCTCGATCAACCAGATGATGACGGGCCGCATCAACGAAGCCCAGAACCAGCAGAGCATCGGCCAGTAGGCAGACACTTGCATCGGGACTAATGAGCAGGCGGCTCCTTCGGGGCTGCCTGTTTGTTTTACGGGGCGCGCGCGGAACTCACGATGACCTACGAAATCCACATCACGCGCAATCCGGAAATGACCGAGAACGGCCCGGCAATTGCGCTCGCCGAATGGATTGAAGCCGTGACGCAGGCCGATACGTGCCGCCTCGCCGACGGCGACTATCTCGTCACCCTGCCCGAGAACGGGCAGGTATTCCGTTTCCCCAACACTGGCGGCGATACGGAAGTCCTGTTCTCAATCGACGGCGCATGGCGACGCGTCTTCCGCTGGCATGCTGGGCATATCAGCTTCGTCGCACCGAAGGACTTCGACAATGAGGCCACGCGCATGCGCGTCGTCGCACGCGCGCTGGCGGAATCTCTGCAAGCAAGAATCGTTGGCGACGAAGGCGAATTTTACGACTGACTCTCAGACGGGCTTCAGGCGATGGTGGACAACCCCCCACTCATTGCCATCGCCATGGCCGAACAGGCCCGCCGTCGCCAGGAAGAACAGCCGCCAGCGGTTTTCCCATAGCTTGGCGTCCTTGCCATAGACTTCAGCGAGGATGGGCCGGATCCGGTCGCGGTTCGCGTCGAAGTTCTTCAGCCAGTCGAGCGCGGTCTTCTCGTAATTCTTGCCATTCCACCACCACTCGCCTTCGACAGCGAACAGGTCGGGGAAGTTGGAGATCAGGTCGCGGCTGGGCATGACACCACCCGCGAAGAAGTGGTGCGCCACCCAGTCGGACGGGTCGTTCACATCGAAGCGGTAAGGCGCCGTGCGATGCGCGAAGACGTGCATGAACATGCGGCCGTCCGCCTTCAGCCAGCGGCGGCATTTTTCGAGCAGCGCGCGCCAGTTCGACATGTGCTCGAACATCTCGACTGAAACGATCCGGTCGAATGTCTCGCCGATGTCGAAGGTATTCATGTCGGCAGTGATGATACGGACGTTCGTCAGCCCCTGCCGCGCAGCCTCGCTCTCGATATGCGCACGCTGGCTGGCTGAATTGGAGACGGCGGTGATGCGCGAATTGGGATAGCGCGCGGCCATCCACAGCGTCATGGAGCCCCATCCGCAGCCCAGCTCGAGAACATGGTGGCCATCAGCCAGCTCGGCATTGGCGCAGGTCTCAGACAACGCATGCTCTTCTGCCATCGCCAGCGTGTCGGCAGGCGATTTGTAGAGACAGCTGGAATACTTGAACCGCGGTCCGAGACAGAGCCGGAAGAACTCCGCCGGAACTTCATAGTGCTGCTTGTTGGCGTCGGCCGTGTGCTCTGCGATGGCGTGGTTGCCCATGTCGCGCGCGAAGCGCGCAGAGGCGTCCGGCGGCGTATCCTTGAGCTGGTGCTTCACGCGACCAACGAGGAAAGACACGGCGCCACGCCGGACTGAGTCCGGCAGGGGCGCGGATTCAAAGGCGATGATCGCGCGCGATATCAGGCTCATGTGGTTTTACCTTTCGGCGGAAGCGGGAAGAACGCGCTGACGCGGCGCTGGTAATCGCGAAACTTGTCGCCCCGGCTTTGCAGCATGGTCTTCTCAAGCGTGGGCACGCCCGTGCCGAAGCGCAGCAGCAGGAACATCACGACAGGGGCAATCCACGTGGCCCACGTCCACGCCGCAGCGGGATCGAAAGCGATGACCGGATAAGCCAGCCAACCCAGCCACTCGAAGAAATAGTTGGGATGGCGCGACCAGCCCCACAGCCCCTTGTCCATGACCGCGCCGTGATGGCCCTGCTTCTTGAAGGCGCGCATCTGCTCATCGGCCAGCCCCTCGCCCGCGATGGCGATCACCAGCACCAATGCACCCAGCGCATCACGCAGACCGAGTTCAGCACCGCCGCCATGGCCCGCAACGAACACGCTCAGGGAAAGGATTGCAGTCGCAGGCGCCTGAACGATGACCAGCCAGAACATGTTGGCCTGGAATTTCGCGCCCCACTCTTCGCGCAGGTTCGCATAGCGTGTGTCTTCGGAACTGGTCGCGACGCGCAGCGCGATATAGCCGCCCAGCCGCAACGCCCACACTGCCGCCAGACCCGCCACCAGAAGCTGTCTCGCCGAACTCGCCGCTGGCTCCGGCCAGAGCGCTGCGGCGACGGACGCCGCGCCTGTGCCGAATGTCCAGAAAACATCGACCCACCCGCCATTCTTCATCGCGCGCTGGGTTAGCCATGACACGGTCATGACCACGGCCATGCCTGCAAGGACTGCCAGAAAGGGCGTTAGCGGGTTCACCGGAGCTATACGCGCAGCCCGTGCTGACGGATCAGCCCGAACCAGCTAGAAAGCGGCGCGGCCGGGAATTCCCGGCCCGGTTTCGGACTGAGTGGAGTTGCCCGGCATCATGACCACCGCCCTGAAGGTGAGCGATCTGGCCAAGAGCTATGGCGGCAAACGCGCCGTGGATGGCATCAGTTTCGAGGTGAAGAGCGGCGAACTCTATGCCCTGCTCGGCCCGAACGGCGCGGGGAAGACAACGACGCTGCGCATGATCGCGGGCCTGCTCAATGCTGACGCCGGGCAGATCCATGTTTTCGATACGGATGCCCGCAACGATCCGCTCGCCGCCAAACGCCTGATCGCATGGCTGCCGGACGAGCCGCTGCTCTACGACAAGCTGACGGCGTGGGAATATCTGGAGTTTGTCGCCGGTCTCTGGGGCGTGGAGATCACTGAGGCGCGCAACCGGGCGGAACACCTGCTGAAAATTCTCGGGCTGTGGGACAACCGGAATGACCGCTGCGAAACCTTCTCGCGCGGGATGAAGCAGAAAGCCGTGCTGGCCGGCGCTCTGATCCACGAGCCGAAACTGCTGATGCTGGACGAGCCGCTCACCGGCCTCGATGCCGCCGCCAGCCGGCTGGTGAAGGACATGATCCGCGAGCGCGTTGAAAAAGGCGCAACGGTGATCCTGACTACCCACATCCTCGAAGTGGCCGAACGCATGGCCGACCGGATCGGCATCATCAAGGACGGCAAGCTGATGATCGAAGGGCGGCTGGACGAGCTTCAGGCGCACGCAGGCGCGCAGGGCCAATCGCTTGAGGACGTCTTCCTCTCGCTCACCGCGCAGATACCGGCGCCGCAAGCTGCACAATGAAAAAGAAGCGGCAGACAAAATCCCGCTCGCTGGGTGGAAGGCCGGGCAGCATTCGCTGGCTGATGGGGCACGAGCTGCGCCTGTTCTGGCGGCGTGGCAAGATGAACCCGCGCAGCGGCCTCATCCTTGTCGGCCTGATGCTCGGCATCTGGTCGCTGGCCAGCTATTTCATCTTCATGCGGCTCGGGCCGCTGATCCCTCCGCCGCCTTTCCATGACGGCCCGGCTCATGGCCTCGCACTTGCCGCAATCGATGTCGTGATCGCCTTCATGGGGTCGGTCATGATGTCGAGCGCCATCCTCGCCGCCGTCGATGCGATCTACACCCGCAACGACCTGGACCTGCTTTTGTCAGCGCCGGTATCGGCGTGGCGGATACTGGTTGTGCGCTCCTCCGCCATCGCGATCGGTGCGATGCCGCTCTATGCGGGCCTGCTGGGGCCGCCGTTGATCTGGATGGCGATCTTCTCTTCCCCGCTATGGCTTTCGGCGATCGTGTTCATTCCGACGCTGGCCTTTGTCGCCACAGGCGTCGCCCTGCTGATCGTCACGGGCCTGTTCCGGCTGATCGGGCCACGCAGCACGCGCGTGCTGGCGCAGATATTCAGCGCGGTTGCCGGGGCGATCGTTTTCCTGACCTTTCAGTATTTCAACGTCAGTTCACGCGGCGGCGACGGCATGACGCCGGAACAAACGGCGGCGTTGATTGCATCGCTCAATATCGACCCCAACGCGTGGTGGCTGTTCCCGGCCCATGCCTTTGCGGGCGATATCCTGGCCAGCCTGCTATGGATCGCCTTTGCCGCAGGCCTGTTTGCTCTCGGCGTCTTCATCTTCAGCCGCAGCTTCGTTTCCGACGCAGCCGCCGCAGCCGCCATGGGCCGCAGAAAACGCGTGGCGGATGTGCGCGTCGCAAAGGTGCGCGGGGGCGTGATGGGCTCGATCATCCGCAAGGAGTTCCGCCTGCTGCTGCGCGATCCGCTGTTGCTGTCGCAGGTCGGCCTGCAATTGCTCTACTTCCTCCCGCTCGGCTTTGTGTTGTTGCGCCCTGATCCCGATGGCGCGTTCCAGCTCACCCCCGCAGCCTTCGCGCCTGCGCTCACGCTTCTGGCAGGGGCTCTGGCCGGAAGCCTGATCTGGATCACGGTGTCGGCGGAAGACGCGCCCGATCTTATTGCCTCGGCCCCGGTGCATGTTCGCGCTGTCGACCGGGCAAAGCTGTTCGCGGCGATCGCTCCCGTGCTGGCGCTGATGGTGCTGCCACTGCTGGCGCTGTCGGCGCGCGACGCATGGGCGGGCGCGTGGGCTGCGGGTGGCGTCATCGCGAACGCGTTCGCGGGTGCGCTGATCGGCGTGTGGCGGCGAACGCCGGGGTCGCGGAAGGACTTCGTCCGGCGGCGGCAGAACGGTTCGTTGATAACGTCGCTGGGCAAGGCCTTCATTGGCCTCGGCATCACAGCGACGGTCGGCGCAGGCGCTTACGGATTTCCGTGGCTGGCGCTGATACCGGCGATCATCACGTTTGCGATGCTCGGGGCGTTGTACAAGCCAACGCCCCGGTTCGCGGAAGCCTAGACCTTGATCGGCTGAGCCTGCAGGTCGGAGAACTTGCGGCCGTCTTTCGCCATCGAACGAAGCAAGTTCGACACCTTCACTTCCGGCACGACCTTCGACACGCGCTCGGTCACGTCGAGCACGCGCTGCAGGCCGACCTTGTCGCCGAGGAACATCGGTCCGCCCTTGTCCTGCGGGAAGCCGTAGCCGTTGAGCCAGGTGACATCGATGTCGCCGGCACGCTGGGCCATGCCCTCTTCCAGAATCGCTGCGCCTTCATTGATCATGGAGAACACGCACTCTTCGAGGATTTCCTCGTGGGAGACCTTGCGAGCGGCAACGCCCGAATTGGCCTGGTATTCCTTCACGATGGCTTCGACTTCGGCCGACGGCGTCGCGTTACGGGCGGCGTCGTAATCGTAGTAACCGGCGCCCGATTTCTGGCCGCGACGCGGCGTGCGCTCGCAGATCATGTCGCGCAGCGGGTTGGCAGTCTTCGCGCCCGGCTTCCAGCCGATATCGAGACCGGCGAGGTCCGACATCTGGAACGGGCCCATCTTGAAGCCGAACTTGTTGAAGGCGGCGTCGATATCCCACGGCATTGCGCCTGCCTGCACGAGATAGGCGGCGGTCTGCTGGCGGCGGGCCAGCATGCGGTTGCCGATGAAGCCCGGGCAGACGCCGGCGAGCGCTGCGACCTTGCCGATCTTCTTGGCGAGATCCATCGACGTGGCGACGACCGTATCCGAGGTGTGCTTGGCCCGGACGATCTCGAGCAGCTTCATCACGTTGGCCGGCGAGAAGAAGTGCAGGCCGATCACGTCCTGCGGGCGCTTGGTGACCGAGGCGATCTCGTTGATGTCGAGGTAGGAGGTGTTGGAGGCGAGGATGCAGCCGGGCTTCGCGATCTTGTCGAGGTCAGCGAAGATCTCTTTCTTGATCGCCATGTCTTCGAAGATAGCTTCGATGATCAGGTCGCAGTCAGCCAGATCCGAGCGGTTCAGCGTGCCCTTGAGCAGGCCCATACGGATGCCGACTTCTTCCTGAGGGAAACGGCCCTTGTCGGCCGAGTTCTGGTAGTTCTTGCGGATCACGCCGAGGCCGCGCTCAAGCGCCGCCTGTTGAACTTCCACGATCGTGACTTCGATGCCGACATTGGCGAAGTTCATCGAGATGCCGCCGCCCATCGTGCCGGCGCCGAGGACGCCAACCTTCTTGATCGGCTTGATCGGCGTGCCGGCAGACAGGCCTTCCACACCCCAGGCTGCCTTGGTCGAGGCGGCGATATAGGCCGATATTTCGTCTGCGGCGGCGGCGGGAGCGGTCAGGCTGGCGGTCATGGGAATTCCCTCGAGGCATTAGCGCGGGTGGCCCCGCGTCGCGGTTTGAAATCGGGTAAGTCCGTGCCGTGGCGGCACGCGGTCGTCAACTGAGCGGGTAACTCTTTGCGTGATGACGCGGTCGCCGCTGCGTAGCATGCGACACTGCGTCAGCAGTTGCCCTTGGGTCAACATACTTGCTTGTCGGCTAGCTAGTTTATCTTATCAGCTGATGAGTGGGCGGAAGATTTCAACGAAGACCGAGGCGGCGGAAACGCTCGAGGCCACGCGCCAGACGCAGGCCGAGCGCCGCGAGACGGCTGAGCGCGCCATCCTGGAAGCCGCCAAGACGATCGTGGCCGAGCGCGGTCTGGATGCCCTGACCCTTCATGAAGCTGGCGAGGCAGCCGGATACAGCCGAGCCCTGCCCGGCCATTATTTCGGAACTAAGAGCGCGCTTGTCTCGGCGCTGGCCGATCACATCATTGCCGGTTACGCGGTGCGGGTTCGCGAAGCAGTTGGACCGGCTGACGGGCTCGACCGGCTGTGTGAGCGCCTTTCCTTTTACTTCGACGACTGCGCCCGCGATCCCGTTACCGCGCGCGCCTTCCAGGGCATCCTTTCTGCGGGACTGACGCGCAGCGAGCTTGCTCCCATCGTCGAGCGACTGAATCGCGACTCGGTCGATGGCCTTGCCGAAATTATCAAGCTCGCCCGAGACAAGGGCGAGATCCGTGCCGATGCGCGACCGCGCGCAGAGGCCTCTCTCATTTTAGCGTCCATGCGTGGAGTCATGTTTCAGTGGTTGACCGTTCCCGATCACGTATCCCTGTCGCGCATGCGCGACGCTCTGGTGACGAACATCCGCCGGTCGCTCGCGCGCTGACGGAGCCGGTCGCCCGGAGCCTGGAATACTGGGCGGCCACGCGTGGCCGTCACCCCGCCCTGTTCCAGGGCGAGGCGATGCTGACTTACAATGACTGGAACGAATACGCCGACATGCTGGCCGACGCGCTGGCTAGTCGCGGACTCGGCGCCAACGATGTGGTTGCGGTGCGCTGCTCCAACCGCATCGAATGGGCTGTGATTGCGCTGGCCTGTTCCAAGATCGATGCGCGCCTGATGACGCTGGATCCAGACCTTTCACCACGCGCGCTGCGTGAGCGGCTGATCGCGAGCGATGTGGGCGCGATCATCGTTGGCGATGTGGCGCCGGTGCGTCTGGCGCCTGCGCTGGAAGGGCTGCCGCTTCGCCTGCGCGCGACGATGGATGGCGCTTTTCCGGGCTTCTTCAATTTCTGGGACCTGTTCCCGCCAGTGGCGCAACCGCGCTTCGGAGCCACACATCCATCGCTGCTGGCGTGGACGGCTGGCGCGACGGGCCGTTCGCTGCCGGTTGGCGTGCCGCCCCGGCGCGCAGCGCCCGCATCGCTTTCCCGTCCGCCCGTTCCTGAGACGGGAACCTCGCTGATCACCGTGCCGCTGCATCGCATGTGGGGGCCGGTCCAGTTCTGGGCGGCTCTGGTGGCGGGCCGCGCCATCTGCCTTGTTCGCTCGTTCGAACCGGCGGCCGTGCTTGAGACAATTGGCAAGCGGCGGATCACGCACTGGAGCGCGCTGCCGGATTCGTTCGAACAGCTGCGCGAACTTGGCGCCGATGCTGTTCGCATGGCTGACACATCTTCGTTGCAGGAACTAGAGATCGGCGGAGCCGCGGCGCCTGCGGAGTTGCAGGCATGGGTCGGTGACCTGTTCGCAGCGATCCTGAGCGAAGCCTATGGCTCGACCGAGGCGGGGCGGATTTCGACGATGCCATTCGCGCGCCGCGCGGAGAAGCCGGGAAGCTGCGGCCGCCCCGTGCGCGGCGTGACGGTCGAGATAAGGGATGAACGCGGGCAGCGCCTGCCCGCCGGCACCATCGGCGAGATATGGGCGCGCACGCAGCGTTCGCTTGAATGCGACCTGCCCGATGCCTCGCCCCGCGCGCGCCGTGACGCCGATGGCTATGTGGCGACCGGAGATGCAGGCCGGGTCGATGAGGACGGCTTCATCTACATCACCGGCAAGGCCACGAGCCTGCCGGAACCGGATATGCGTCACGCCGGATAGCGTTGCGACGGCCGGCAGGCTACAAAAGACAAAACAAGAAACTGCCGGGAGAAAACAATGAAATCGATCGCTGCAGCATCGCTGCTTTCGCTGACGCTTGCCGCATGCGGCAACGAGGCCAAGACGCCTGAACCGCCAACACCGCCGCCTGTCGAAACCGCTGCGCCTGCGCAGAAGGACCCGCTGCTTTCCGCCGTGGGAATTGGCGTCAGCGATCTGGCGAAGTCGACGGACTTCTATGTCAACGTGATGGGGATGGAGAAAATCCGCTCCTATCATCTCGACTACATGGACGAGGAAGTGGTCGGTTACCCTGAAGCCGAGAGCTTCATCGTGCTGATGCATTGGACCGATGGTTCGGCGCGCACGTACAAGGATCTTCCGGTGAAGATCGTCACGCGTGTGAAGGATCCAGTGGCGCTGGCCGCGAAGATCAAGGCGGCTGGCTTCGAAGTGACGCGCGAACCGCAGGCGAGCGCGCAGGTTGGCGGCGCCATCGTCGGGTTCGCCAAGGACCCCGACGGATACATGCTGGAACTTCTGCCGCTGCGCACACCGGCGCCGGCCACGCCGCCCGTCGAGACACCGAAGCCGAACTGAGGGATCACCATGCGCTTGGCCAAACCCCGCATCTCTCCCCTGCAGGATTCAGAGCTGACGCCCGAACAGGCCGAGCGCCTGTCGAAGTCGGCGCTGAAGGAGGGCCCTGTCCTCAACATCTTCCGAACCCTCGTGCGTTCGCCGGATGCTCTGCGCGCTTTTTCGTGGTGGGCCGGTTATGTGATGAGCCGCAATTCGCTGACGCCACGGGATCGCGAGATTGCGATCCTGCGCGTCGGCTGGTTGTGCAAGTCCGGTTATGAATGGACGCAGCATCATCGCATCGGCTTGCAGTCCGGCCTCGACGCGACGGAGATCGAGCGCATCAAGATCGGTGCAGCCGCTGCTGAATGGTCCGCGCAGGAGAAAGCGTTGATTGCAGCGGTGGATGATCTCAACCGCGATCATTTCGTGTCGAACGCTTCCTGGGCTGAGCTGCTGAAACATTATTCGGAGCGCCAGTGCATGGATCTGGTTTTCACGGTCGGCCAGTACACGCAGGTGTCGATGATCCTGAACTCGTTCGGCGTGCAGCTCGATCAGGGTCAGACGCTCGATCCTGAACTGAAGGCGTTCTGAGATGGGCGAGCGGCTGAAGGACAAGACCGCGATCATTGTCGGCGCCGGGCAAACAGCGGGCGAGACGATCGGCAATGGCCGCGCGATGGCGATCCTGTTCGCGCGCGAGGGCGCAACCGTGATGTGCGTCGACCGCCGGCTCGACAGCACCGAAGAGACGGTGAAGATGATCGCGGACGAAGGCGGCAACGCCTTCGCTTTCGAGGCGGACGTGACGAAGGCCGATGCTTGCGCGGCGATCGCGCATGAGGGCGTCGCACGGCTGAAGCGGATCGACATTCTGGTGAACAATGTCGGCACCGGCCGGGGCGATGCCCCGCCCCATGCGATCGAGGAAGATGCGTGGGACCGGATCATGGACATCAATCTCAAATCGATGGCGATGACGATCCGGCATGTGCTGCCCGTGATGCGGAGCCAGAAATCCGGAGCGATCCTGAACATCTCGTCGCTGGCGGCGATCGCGGGGCATCACATGGTGACGTATGAAGTCTCGAAGATGGCCGTGAACAGGCTGAGCACTGTGGTGGCCGCGGGCAATGCGAAGCATGGCGTGCGGTGCAACGTGATCATGCCGGGGCTGCTGGATACGCCGATGGCGATCACGGGAATCGCGGCGGCGAGCGGCAAGTCGACGGAGACGTTGCGGGCTGAGCGGAATGCCCGGGTTCCCATGGGTTTCATGGGCTCTGCGTGGGATACGGCGTATGCCGCGCTGTTCCTGTGTTCGGACGAAGCGCGGTTCGTTACCGGCGCGATCCTGCCCGTGGATGGCGGAACTTCAGTCACGATCGGCTGAAATGCCCGGATTTGGCGGTTTTTCCCGCGACACACGCGCGCGGACTAACATGCGGCAAGGCGGCGCAAGACTCGAAAGGTCAAGTATTTCATAAGGCTTTAGGCCCAAACTCCTTTGAGTTGGGTCACAACTTCGCGCGTGCATGTTCAAAAAACCAACCTCTGGAAAGCCGGTCGATCCGCTCGCCGACCGCATGCGCAAGATCGCTGCGGTGCCAGCGGAAGAAGTGACCTATTCGTCGGCCGGACCGGGCGAGAAGCGGGCTGAGCGCAAGGCGACTTTCAAATCCGCGACCGTGACTACGCTGGGCGGCGAGCGCGTGGATGTGGTCGTGAAGAATGTCAGCAGCACGGGCGCGCGGGTGGAGTTCCTGCGGGATATCCAGCTGACGGATCGCGTCATGCTGTCGGAGCCGACGCTGCGGATAAAGACCTGGGCCTATGTCGTCTGGCAGACGCGCGGCGCCGCCGGGCTCCAGTTCGTCCAGACCTAGCCCGGTTGACGCAGGGGTTAGGACATTTTGACCTGCGGCCCCGCGGGCGCTCGACCCGGGGCCCTGCCCGCGCCAGTTTAAGCTCATGAACGGTCCGGTTTCCGAGAAGAAGCGCGATACATGGCTCGCCGTCAGGCGTGGCCTGAAGCTGCATTGCCCGGCATGCGGCAAGGGCCGGATCATGGCGGGCTATCTGCGCCAGGCCGAGGGCTGCCTCAACTGCGGCGAGCGGACGGGCGACATCCGGGCTGATGACGGGCCGGCGTGGGCGACCATCCTGCTGGTCGGGCACCTGATCTCGCCGTTCTTCTTCCTGTTCGCCAATCGCGATTCGAATGCGGTGTGGTTGCCCTTCCTTGTGATTGCGACGGTGGTGGTGGTGCTGACGCTTCTGCTGCTGCCGAGGATGAAGGGGCTGTTCGTGGGGCTGATCTGGGCGTCACGCGCCGGCGAGGCCGAGCCGGGCTGAGCGCGCATGCGCGTGCGATCTCGCAGGTGAGTCTGCGAGGTTGGGATTTCTGAAATCGGATCTTGAGTGTGACGGAGGCCCGCGCGATTGCGCGAAGAGACCCCCTCCGTCTCGGCGCGAAGACGCGCCGATCCACCTCCCCCAGTGCTGCGCACTGAGGGAGGCAAGGCAATGGTGGTTTGCCTCCACCGTGCAAAGCGCGAGGGAGGTAGATTGCAGCGTAGCTGCAAGACGGAGGGGGTTGTTTGCCAACTCGCGCTGCATGCGTTGCGCACGGCGGTGCGCGAGGCGTTCGAGGTGGTCGAAAAGCGCTGCTGCCCGGTTGAGGCGCGCGAGGATCTTCCGCGGTGGCTTGGCGCGGTGGAGCAGGACCAGCTTCAGACGCTCTGTGTAGATGAAGGGGAGACCGGCGATCTGTCTGGCGCGCTCGTTGATGAGCAGCTGCACGCCATGCTCGATGACGATCACATGGGCTTCGACCCCGGCGCAGGCTTCGGGGCTGGTGAGGAAGTCGTTCAGCTTGGCCGGGTCTTCGAGACAGGTGACGAGCCAGTTGAGATATTCGCGCGTAATCTCGCGCAGCCGCGCGACGGGGTCGAGCGGGAACAGGATGCGCAAGAGAACGAGGAACAGCTCGGTCATGGGTCGGAGTATGACCCCAGCTTCTGGCCCGGTTGAACCTGGGGGGCGCTGTCCCCCATCTTTTGCGGCTAGTGCTTTGAGAGTTGGGCGGAAGAAGTTTCGCCGTCCTACGAATTGGATATGGCTCCATCCCCCATTCTCGCACCGCCTACCGCTCATCCCGGCGCAAGCCGGGATCCAGAGCGGCTGACGCCGGCGCTTGTGGCTCTGGGTCCCGGCTTGCGCCGGGATGAGCGGAGAGAGAGCGGTGGGTTGCCTCCCCATGCGTAGCAGGGGGAGCTGGATCGGGCGGCGCGGCCTCTACGCGCTTTGCGCGGGTGCGGAATGACAGCGGGCGTGCGAGACGCGATGGCCGGAAAAGCGAAAGGCCCGCTGTTGCCAGCGGGCCTTTGTTTATTCTGCGGCAGGGGGCACGTCGGCGTGCTTGCCCTTGTTGAGGAGGAGTTCGTCCTCCGCGGTGGGCTTGGTGGCCAGGCGGCCGGCCCAGGGGCTGATGAAGCGTTCGAACTGGTCGACGAAGGAATAGACGACCGGCACGAGGACCAGCGACAGCACCGTTGACGAGATCAGGCCGCCGATGACCGCAATGGCCATGGGCTGACGGAAGCCGGCGCCTTCGCCGATGCCGAGGGCAGTCGGGATCATGCCGGCTGACATGGCGACCGTCGTCATCACGATGGGACGGGCGCGTTCGCGGCAGGCTTCGAACAGTGCGTCATACGTGTTCTTGCCGCGTTGCTGGGCCTCGATCGCGAATTCGACCAGCAGGATCGCGTTCTTGGCGGCGATGCCGAGCAGCAGCACGCAGCCGATCATGACCGGCATCGAGATTTCCTTGCCGGCGATCAGCAGCGCGAGGAAGGCGCCGGAGAAGGACAGCGGGAGAGATGCAAGGATGACCATCGGCTTGAACACCGATTTGAACAGCAGCACCATGACCGAGTAGATCAGCGCGACGCCAGCCATGAGGGCGATGACGATGCCGCCGAACATTTGCATTTCGGCCTGTTCGTTGCCGACGCGGGCGCGGGTGACGGCCCCCGGCGTGCCGGATTTTTCGGCCGCGAGGATCGCCTGCATCGTCTTCGTCTTGTCGATGGCTTCAGTTGCGTCGCCGGACGTGTTGCCGGGTGCGAAGTCAGCCTGAACCGACGCCATCCGCTTGCGATAGATGCGCTGGATGTTGCCGGGGCCGGCCTCGTAGGTGAGATCGGCCACGGCGCCGAGCGTGGTGGAGCCACCATTCAGCGTGGGCACGCGGAGCTGGGACAGTTCCGCAAGATCGTTGCGCACCGAATCCGGCAGGCGGACGCGGATCGGCAGGCGGCGTTCGCCTTCCGAGAATTTCGGCGTGTTGGCTTCGATATCGCCAGCCGTCGCAATACGCGCGACCTGGGCGATGGCGTCCGTCGACACGTTGAGGCGGGCAGCCTCTTCCGTGCGCGGGCGGATGATCAGCTCGGGGCCCGGAGGCTCGGGCGAGAGGCGCGGATTCTGGATCTGCGGGAGATCCTTCATCTCGTTGAGAAGCGCGAGCTGGACCTTGTCGAGTTCGGCCGCGTCTTCGGACGTGAGCAGGACGTTGACGTCCGAACCGCCGGGGCCGCCGCCGGTCATCAGCGCGGTGACGCGGATGTCGGGGATCTGCTTGAGTTGCGGACGGATGTGCTGCTTGAGCTGCTCCGTTGTCATCTTGTGGCCTTCGCGCATCACGACGGTTGCGGAGCCGGAGGTGAGGCCGGCGCCGCCACCGCCGCCGCCAGCCATCGCAGCCGAGCCGCCCGATCCGCCGGAGCCGATCGAGATGAAGACGTCTTCCACGTCCGGCTGTTTCATCAGCAGGTCGTTGAGGGCCGTGGCCGAACGTTCCATCTGGCCGCGTGTGGAGCCCGGAGGCGCGGAGATGTTGAAGAGGATGTAGCCGGGGTCTTCGGTCGGGATGAAGCCCTTGGGCAGCATGCCGACAAAGACGATGGTGGCCACGAAGGACAGGCCGCCGAAGGCCGATGCGATCAGGCGATGCTTGAGCGCCCAGGCCAGCGTGCTTTCGTAGAAGCCGGGCAGCTTGCGGACATCGCGGTTTTCATGTTTCGCGGGCGACGGCTTCAGGAAGTAGGCGGCCATCAGCGGCGAGACGAAGCGCGCAACCAGCAGAGAGAAGACGACGGCCACGGCGACCGTGATGCCGAACTCGATGAAGAACTGGCCGGGCATTCCGCCCATGAACGATGTCGGCAGGAACACCACGACGATGGAGGCGGTGGTGGCCAGAACGGCGAGGCCGATCGCGTCAGCGCCTTCCATGGCGGCACGGAAGGGCGTGTAGCCCGCCAGCGTTCGCTTCTGGATGTTCTCGATCTCCACGATCGCATCGTCGACGAGGATGCCGATGACGAGCGTGAGGGCGAGCAGCGTGACGACGTTCAGCGAGAAGCCGAACAGCGAGATGATGAAGAAGGTCGGGATCAGCGACAGCGGCATGGCGAGCGCGGCGATGACGGTCGCGCGCCAGTCACGCAGGAAGAGGAACACGACGAGGGCCGCGAGGATCATGCCCTCGATCAGCACCGCTTCGGTGGCGTGGAAGTTCGCCTTGGTGTCATCGGTCATCGAGAAGATCTTGGTGATCTTCAGGCCGGGATTTGCCTGTTCGAGGCGCGCGATGGCGGCGAGCGTGCCGTTCTCGACATCGACTTCGGAGGCGTCGTCGACCTTGATTATGTTGAAGCCGGCGACCGGGCGGCCGTTGAGGCGCGCGAAAGAGCGGATTTCAGCCGAGCCATCGCCCACTTCGGCGACGTCTGAGAGCTTCACATAGGATGTGCCGCCGCGCAGGGGGATGGTGAGGTTGCGCAGTTCATCGACGGTGAGGGTTTCACCGATGACGCGCGTGGTGGTTTCGGAGCCGCCGACTTCGGCGCGGCCGCCGCCATAGTTGCGATAGGTGCGTTGCAGCGTGTTGTTCACGTCGGCCGCGATGACGCCGAGCGAACTCATGCGCACGGGATCGAGCGTGACGTTGATCTCGCGGTTGACGCCGCCGACGCGCGTGGTCTGGCCGACGCCCCTGACGGACTGGAGCTCGCGCGCGATGCGGTCGTCGATGAACCAGGACAGTTCGGTCGCCGACATGGTGGGGTGCGAGACGGCGAACGTCATCAGCGCGCCGCCGGTGAAATCCAGCGCGTTGACGAGCGGGGGCTGGATGGTGGCGGGCAGTTCGGTGCGGACCTGGTTGACGCGGGATTCCACGTCGTCCTTGGCCTTCTGGAGATCAACGCCGATTTCGAACTGGATGATCGTGGTCGAGACGCCGAGCGTCACGGACGATTGCACGAGCTCGATGTTGGGAAGGCTCGCGATCGAGTTTTCGACGATGCGCGTGACCTGGTTTTCGAGTTCGGTCGGGGCAGCGCCTTCCTGGATGACGGTGGCGACCACCATCGGGAAGGAGATGTTCGGGAACTGCTTGATCGGGAGCTTGGAATAGGAATATGCGCCCGCGACAAGCATGAGCGTGAAGGCGACCACAACCGGGATGGGGTTGCGGATCGCCCAGCTGGAAATCGGCAGGTTCATGGCTATTTGCCTCCGGGCGCGGCGGCCTGTTCGGCAACGGCGCCCTCTTCAACCGGCTGGATCACATCGCCGTCGAGCGTGAAGGACGAGCCGACCGCGAGGACGCGGGAGCCGGCGGGCGGGCCTTCGATGAGCTGGACGTAATTGCCGGAGCGTTCGCCGAGCTTCACCGGGACCTGCTTCACCGTGTTGTTGTCGGCAACGAGCATGATGGACGGGCCACCCGCTTCGTAGCGGACGGCGCTGGCCGGGACGGTGAGGACGCTGGTGGTGGACGAGCCGAACTTGGCCTCGGCGAAGGAGCCGGGACGCAGGGCCTTGTCGAACGGCAGCTGGATGCGGGCGCGGCCGAGGCTGGTGTTGGCGTCGACGCGCGGGGAGACGAAGCGGACCTTGCCCTGGATCGTCTCGCCGGTGGTGAGCGTGACCAAGGCGGGGCTGCCCTCTTTCAGGAGGGCGAGCTTGGCGTCGGGCATTTCGGCGTCGAGTTCGATGAGGCCGTCGCGCGAGAGGCGGAAGTAAGGGCCGGCGGCGGCGCCGGAGATGTCGCCGGGGCGGATGGCGCGCTGGAGCACCATGCCGGCGACCGGGGCGCGGAGGGTCATGCGCGACTGGCGCACTTTCATCTCGTTGACCTGGGCCTGCGAGGCGGCGAGCGAGGCCTGCGCGCCGGCGGTTTCCATGCGGCGCTGTTCGAGGAGCTCCTTCGAGAAGGCGCCTTCCTGTTCGAGCGATTCAGCGCGGGCGAGCTGGCTTTTCTTGAAGTCGAGCGAGGCTTTCTGCGTGGCGAGGGTCGCTTCGGCCTGCGCGATCTGCGCCTGCAGGAGAGCGTCGTCGAGCTTGGCCATGGCCTGGCCCTGCTTCACCCAGTCGCCTTCATCCACATACACCGCAGCGACGCGGTAGCCGGGGAGTTCGGACCCGACGGCGGCTTCCTCGCGCACGACGAGGCGGCCCGAGGCCACGAACTCGTCCGCGAGATCGCGGAGTTCAACGCGCGTGACGCGCATCGACTGCGAGTCGCCAGCGGCGGCGGGAGCGACCGTTGCAGCGGCGCTTTCCTCGGCTGGCGCCGGTTTCTGGCCGCACGAATGCAGGGCGAGCATCATGAAGCCCGCGCCGGTGATCGCGGCGGCAGAGGTGAGGCTTTTGCGCGTAACCATTTTTGTCTGTCCTTGCGCGTCCGGGGAGGAAGATTTGAGGTCTTGGGTCTTGGGCGGACCGTCTGATGCGGCCTGTCCCCTTATCTTGAAGACGAATGACGACAGCCGGATGCGACCCGGTCTGCCGGAATTTTTGTGTTGTACGTCGGTTTTCGATGCGTGGATGGGCTGACGGGCCGCGTCGGCGGGGGCCGTGGCGGGGCGTCCGGGCGCAAATCCGCTGCCGTCCGCTGAAACAGCAGACACAGCTTCGCCGCCGGCCGGGGTATTGTCAGGGAGGTCCATCACACCCAACTCGGAAACTATAGCGTTTCCCTATCTCATTCTGTTATAGACTGGAAAGATGGTGATCGCGTTAAGTAGATCACGTTTTACCTATCGGGAGCCCAAATGCAGGTCGTCGAGGAACCCGCGAACAGCATTTCGCCAAGGGAGCGAATACTGGCTGCGGCCCGCAAGATCTTTCTCGATGGCTTGCCTGAACATGCAACCATGGACGCCGTGGCCCAGCAGGCCGGCATGTCCAAGAAGACAATCTACCGCGAATTCAAGAGCCAGGTTGAGCTGCTGGGAGCCCTGCTGATCGAGAACGTGGCGGACCTGGGCGATTTCACGCCGCCCAAGCCCGGCGACGATATCGAGCTGGAGCTCTACGGCATTCTCGTGCGCGTCATCACGCACTTCACCAGCCCGCGCTCCATGGCGCTGGCCCGCCTGATCATTTCGGAAGTGCGCCGGTATCCCGAGCTGATGAACGCCTCGAAGCCGCGCGGCTTTCCGCGTGAGCGGATCGCCAACTGGCTCGCCTCCCCGGTCGTGCGCGCCAAGTACCAGATCGAAGACCCGGACGACGCCGCCGCGATGCTGTTCGGAATGGTGATGCAGGATTCCGGCTTCAAGCTGCTGGTGGTGAACAGCGCGACCATGCCCTCGCACCTGATCGAGACACGCGCCCGCCGCGCCGTGCAGATCTTCCTGCGGGGCGTGACGAAGGGCGCCTGAGCCGCGGCTTCGTCGCGTCCCGAAAAATATGTCTGCTGCCTGACGCAGCGTTTTCGCGCTGGCGGGGCATCTATCCAATCGCGCGAGCCTGTCGCAGACTCCGCGTAATGACGGTCAAAGACCGCTTTGCCCAGGGGACGGAAATGAAGACACTGCTGCGCGCGTCGGCGATCTGCGCCATCGCATTGGGGCTCGCCTCCTGTCAGGCCGCGCCGCCTGCGGTGGTTCATGTGCCGGCGCCCGTGCAGATGGCGGCGGAGCCCAAGGTTGAAGCGCCCGCGCCGCAGCAGGCAGTGCTGGTCGCCGCGCATCCGGGCGAGACGGTTTACAAGCAGTACTGCGCGACGTGCCACGATCAGCCGGAAGCCACGCGCTCTCCCGCCAAGGACACGCTGAAGCAGATGAGCCTTCAGTTCCTGAACTATGCGCTGACGAACGGTAAGATGAAGGCGCAGGGTAGCCCGCTGTCGCAGGAACAGCGCGGGCAACTGATCAACTATCTCGTCGGCGCGAAGGCGGCAGAGAATTCGTGGACCGCCGGCATGAAGTGCGACGCGGCGCGGATGCCGGTTGACCTGTCTGGCGCGGCGACGATCACCCATTTCGGCTTCGACGGGAACAACACGCGCGCGCTGACGGCGCAGCAGGCGGGCCTGACCAAGGCGCAACTTGGCAAGGTGGAGCTGGCGTGGTCGCTCGGCTTCCCGGATTCGACGGGCATGCGCGCGCAGGGCGCGGTGGTGGGCGACAACATCTTCGTGCCGGTTGCGCAATCGGCGGCGATGTATGCGTTCGACGTTTCGAACCCCGACAAGCCCTGCCTGCAATGGGTCTATGAAACGCCGGGCGGCGCACCGCTGCGGACGAGCCCGGCGTATGGCGTGGTCGATGGCGTGCCGCTGCTGGTGTTCTCGGGCGAGGATGCGACGGTTCACGCAGTTGATGCGCGCACGGGCAAGGCCGTGTGGACCAAGCCGGTCGGGGCGTATTCGTTCTCGATCACGACCGGCACGCCGAGCGTGCTGAAGGACCGGATCATCGTTCCGGTTGCGCAGTTCGAGATCGTGTTCGCGAGCGACAACAAGGAGGTGTGCTGCACCAACCATGGCTTCGTCGTGTCACTCGATCCGAAAACGGGCGAGCAGCAATGGCGTTATGACACCATGCCGGAAGCAACGCACCAGCGCGACCGCGGCGATGGCAAGTCACTGATGGGCCCGTCTGGCGCGCCGATCTGGAATTCGCCGGTGGTCGATGAGAAGCGCGGGCTGGTCTATTTCGGCACCGGCGAGAGCAACTCGCCGCCTGCGCACAAGAACACCAACGCGATCATCGCGATCGACCTCAAGACCGGCAAGGAGAAGTGGAGCTTCCACGCCACGCCGAACGACATCTACAATATCGGCTGCGACCTTCATTCGAAGAAGGAATTGCTGAACTGCACGAGCGCACCGGAGACGGTCTATCGCGATGTGGACTTCGGCGCGTCTGTGATCCTCGGCACGCAGAGCAATGGCAAGCAGCTGGTGTATGCCGGACAGAAATCCGGCTCCGTGTGGGCGTTCGAGCCGGATACGGGCAAGGTTGCGTGGCGCAAATCGCTGGGCACCGGCGGGCCGCTGGGCGGCGTTCACTGGGGCATCGCGTTCCACAACAACACGGTGTTCGTCCCGATCTCGAATGT
>Ga0075163_10002592_pt1 | contig 24288 bp, 13 predicted proteins | sample JI1023141ADNA_FD_71478 | JGI IMG/M metagenome (GOLD analysis project Ga0075163, IMG submission 71478) | Wastewater effluent complex algal communities from Wisconsin, to seasonally profile nutrient transformation and Carbon sequestration -... | ecosystem: Engineered > WWTP > Effluent > Algae... | reverse complement strand
TTCGACCTGCCTCCCCGGGAGGGCTGCCCATCAGGAAGGTCCCGGCGGGGACGGGCAGCAAGGCGGGGCGAACGACGGTCTCGGCCAGCACGCTGGGTGGCGGCCGCCCGGCATCGGGCCAGGCCGGGGGACGCACCGTGGGCGGCGCGACCACCAGGGTCTCTGGCCCGCCTCCAACGGGCCCAATCGGCCGCTCGGGTGGGGTCTCTGGGCGCAACCCAATCGCCAACAGGACCGCCGCAGCGACCGCCACGAGGGCCACGGGCACCCAGGCGCGGCGCCGGGTCGGCTGGGGCGGATCGAGGCGCTCCAAGGCCGGGCTGGGCAAGGGGTCGTGCGTCAGGGGGACCGGCTCGGGCCGGGGCACCAGGTCCTCGAGCTGGGCGTCGAGCGGATCGAGGATCTCGGCGGCAAAGCGCAAGCGCGCCCCCTCGTCGCCCAGGAACGCGGCGGCCAACTGGGCCAGCTCTGCGCGCACCGCCTGCAGGACTTCGGGCGCCACGGCGGGCAGCGGGGCCCCCTCAAAAAGCCAGGCACAGACCTGATCCAGGGGCGTCTGGGCTGCCTCCCCCGCCACCCAGGGGGCCAGCACCGCGGCACCGCGGGGGCCAGCGGCGGGCAAGAGCGCCTCCACCCAGACCCGCCGCGCAGCGGCCGGCAGCGTGGCGAGGATGCCTTCCAGCACGTCGGCCAGATCGTCAGCGGCCTCCGCAGCCCCTGCCCCGCTGGCGAGGTCGTCCAGCAGGCGCACCGCCTCCGCAAAGGCGGCGGGATCGGCTGCCAGGGCGGCCCGGGGCACGGGCGCGCCGTCAAAGAGCCACGCCGTCAGCGCATCGAGCGTGCTCATGCCGACAGGTCCTGGAGGTGCTGGCGCAGGCGCGCTTCCCGCTCCACCGGTCGCTTGGGCGGTGCGGGATCGGGCGCCGGGAGCGGCCACGGGGCGCGGCGGAGCTGCTCGATGACCTCATGGGCGGGCCCGGGGGCCTGGAACCACCGCCGGACGACCTCCGCCCAGGGCGCAGCCACTGCAGCGCCCGCTTCCAAGGCGCGGGTGGCCTCGCCGGGCAAGCCCAGCACCATGGTGGCGAGCAGAAAGGCGACGTCCTGGCCAGCGAGGCTGGCCGCCGATGCCGAGTCGCTCGCCGACGCACTTGGCGAAAATCCCAATGCAGATCGGGCACTTCCGTCCGCCTCCACCTGCGCGAGGATGGCAGCCAGGGCGGCTCGCCGATCCACGTCCCACCGCTGCAGCCGCAAACACCGCGCCACCAGAGCGCCGCCCCCCGGCACCGTGCCCGCGCCCAGGTTGAACAGCTTGAGCAGGGCCAGCAGCTCGGTATCCGCCGGAGGTCGGGCCTGTTGGCGGGCGTCCTCGGGCATGCCCGCGGCGCGCTCCAGGTAGGGATCGGGACCCGCGCGCAAGGCCAGCAGCCCCACCAGACCGCGCGTGTGGGCGTCGGGGCGACCGGGGTTGGGCGGGCGCTGCCAGGGGGCCTCGGCGCCGACGAGGGCGTGCAGCAGGTCCATGCCGCGCTTTTGGTGGTAGTTGGCCGAGCCCACACGGGCGAGGGCCCCGCCGCTGATGCGCCACGCCTCGCCGGCGCCCAGAGCGGGCGCCAACCAGAGAAATACGAGCTCCTGGGCGGTCAGGCGCCCGTCGGCGAGGGCCTGATCCACCGCGGCGAAGAGCCGGACCCAGTGCTCGCGCTGGGCAAAGCGGGCCTCAGGTCCGGGTGAGGCCTCCTGAGGTTCTGCAATGCTTTCCATGGGTTGCGCGCGCGCGGCCGGCCCGGCCAGCGTCGAGATGACGAGGTTGCGGCCGGCCACGAGGGCGATGCGCTCGATCTCCTCGGCCGGCAGGCTGGCATAGGCGGCGATGATGCGCGGCTCAAGGAACCGCGCCACCACGGCCTGGGCGGCCTCCTCCCCATCTCGGCGGGTCGCCAACCGGGTGTGCACCCCCACCAGCACCTGGTCCCAGCGGCGGAGGTTGGCGGCGGCGGTGCGCAGACGGGCCTCGGCCTCGGCCGGCGGGGCGATGAGGATGAGGGCCTCCTCCACCTGCTCGAAGAAGTGGGCCACCACATCGGCCGCGGTGGTCAGGCCCTGGCGGCGCAGGAACGGGCCCGGATCGCCCGCAGTGGCCGCGGTCAGGACCCCCTGCAGGTGGCGGCGGAGGGCACCATCGGCGCGCGCGGCGGCGGCGTGGCGCAATGCGGCGCCCACTTCGGGCACCGCGGAGGGGCGCAGCTCGGCGGCCGTGAGCACCGTGTCCCAGGCCAGCAAGGTGGCCGTGTCGGCGCTGGTGCCGAGGCCGGCTTCCAGGCTCTCCAGGCGGGCGAGGCGGCGCAAATGGAGGGCGGCGAAGGGATCGTCGGAGGCCGACAAAGCGGCCGACCGACCCGCGCGCCAGGCCTGACGAAGCGCGTCGGTCAGGGCGCGGCGGAGCGCCACGGGCCGGGCATCCGGCGCAAACCCCATGGCGCGAAAACGCAGCCACGCATCTTCCAACAGCGCGATTCTTAAGGGGGATCGGCGCGGATCTCCGCCCGTCCCACCGTCGAGGAGCGCGCCCCATCGCCGGGCGCGGAGGCGCAGCTGAGCTTGCTGTGGGTCGTGAAAGGAATCGTCGGGAGCCATGGCACCTCCTGGGCACAGTACCCAAAGAACGGTGCGCGCGGGAGGGATTGAAGCGCGAAGGGGAAGGCCGGCCACGACCCGGAGGGGAGCGGGTCGTGGCCGACCGGGGAATCAAGCCAGAGGGGAATCAAGCCAGAGGGGAATCAAGCCAGAGGGGAATCAAGCCAGAGGGAAATCAAGATCGGGCGGGCATCAAGCGCGATGAGCTCTCAAGCGCGAGAGGGCACCCAGATCAGGGGGCAGGCGCGCAGAACGGCAGCGCATCACACTGGACGCCGTCCGGCTGGGGCGGACAGGGGTCCACCACCTGGCAACCATCGAGCTGGCCACAGACATCCAGCGGCGCATCGGGGCACAAGACCGCCCGAGGGAAGCAGATTTGCTCCACATTCTCCTGGCGGCACTGGGCGATGCACTGCTGGTCGCCGGCCGGGCAGGCCTGGTCGCAGCGGATCATCATGCACGCATCGTTGCCGAGGCAGCGGTCGGCGGGCAGGTCGAAGCAGTTGTCCACCGGATTGGCCGCCGGCTGGCAGAAGCCGCCGTTGTCGAAGCAGCGGCAGATCTCCTCGCCGTTGGGATCGATCACGCACTCGCAGCCGCCGCCGCCCTGGTCGATCCACTCGCAGCCCGGGGTGGCCGCGCAGCTGTTCGGATCGGGGGCCTGGCAGGCGCCGCCCACAAACACGCAGATGCCATTGCCTTCCGGGACACCGGGGCACGCGCACATCTCACCGGGCGGGCACTCGCAGGGGGGCAGCGGATCGAAGGCCACCCAGTCGCAGAGGTCCTGGTCGGCGCTGCAGGCCGCCTCGTCCATGCCAGCGCAGGGGTCGGGAATCGCGCGGTCCTGGCAGAAGCCCGCGCCAGGCGCCGGACCACCACAGACGCAGTTGCCGGCATCGTCGCACATGCAGACGGGATCCACCGGCACATCGGCGTCGCCCCCGACCCACTCGCACTCGGGGTGGGCCTGGCAGTCGGCGATGGCGTAGCTCCAGCAGCCCTGGGGGGCGGCGGGCTGGCAGAAGCCACCCGGCGGGGGCGGCGGCACGGGCACGGGCTGAGCGCAGCCGCAGTCGGGGGCGCCATCGGGGCAACCGCAGGGCTCGGGCAGGGGCACCGGGACCGGCACCTCGCCGCCACCGCCGTCCACCCACTGGCAATCGGCGCGCACGGAGCAGGCCTGGAGGTCCAGGTTCCAGCAGTCGCCCTCGATGGGGCGCGGCTCGCAGATCTGGCAGCCGGGGGCCACGATGGCGTCGCCAGGCGCGCCCGGAGCCATGCCACCGCCGCCGGCACCGTTGCAGGCGGGGTCGAAGCCCACCTGGCAGTCCGCGCGCTGGAAGCACATGTCCACGGTCAGCGCCCCGCAGGGCGGCGGGGCGTCGGGCCGCGGCTCGCAGCTCACCCGCAGCTCACACGGGAAGGGCGCAAAGTCGCCATCGGGCGCATCGGGGATGCCATCGCCGTTGGCGTCGCAGATCTCCTCCTGCACCACCAGGCACCGGGGATTCTGGGCGCACACCCGGGCGTCGAGGTGGCGGCAACCGTCGGGGTCTTCGGTCACGCAGACCGACTCCACGTGGCACAAGTCGGCGGGATCACAAGCACAATCGGCGCCGGGGGCACAATCGCAGGCCACGCAGACCTCACGATCCTCCAGCGCGCAGCCGGGGGTACGGGGGCAGGCATCGGCGGGCACGTTCGCGCAGTCGAAGATGCGGTCCTGGCAGCCCAGAAAGCCGCCGGGCGGAGGGGGCGGGGCGGGCGCACCCGGGGCAGGATCCTCAGCGCCGCCGCCACCATCGCCGTACTGGGCCTCGCAGTCGGGGCGCTGGTTGCAGGCCACCTCATCGAGGGCGTCGCAGGCGCCGCCGGGCCGGTTGATGCAGCCCTCGCCGTCCCAGGTGCAGTCGGCGCGGCCGACACAATCCTGGGGGCCCAGCTCGCCGCAGGCGCGACCCTGGGGGCCGATTTCGCAGTGATCGCCCGTCCACTGGCAGTCCTCGCGGACACCGCACGCGGGCCCACCCAGCTCTTCGCAGGCGGGCAAGCAGCCCGCCGGGCTCCACCAGCAACCGGCGGCCTCACAGGCGGCCGCATCGGGCTGGTCGCAGGCACCGGCCTGGCGCTCCTCGTGGCAGGTCTGGTCATACCAGTAGCAGCCCGCGCGGGTGCAGGCGGCGCTTTCATCCTGGTCGGCACAGGTCAGGACCGGAGCACCGCAGCGCTCACCGTCCCAGGCGCAATCGGCGCGGTCACCGCAGCGATTCTCGTCGAGCAGGCCGCAGGCCGCGTCCGCCGCGGAGCGGCACATGGCGAAGGCCCCGAAGACGTCGAGCTGGCTGACGCAGTCCGCCCGCGCTTCGCAGCTCACCTGACCCAGTTGGCCACAAGCACCTTGGGGATCGCCCCCGGCACCGCCCATGCCCCCTTCACCGCCAGCACCGCCAGCACCGCCGACCCCGCCGGCGCCACCGCCGCCGTCCACGCCGCCACCGGCCCCGCCAGCGTCGCCCTCACCACCGCTCCCGGGGTTGCAGCCGACCAGCAGCACCGCCAGTCCCAGACCACCCAGCCATCGTCGTGTCCGCGCGTCCATGAGATCCTCCTGTTTGAAACCTTGCCGACCCCACCTCGCAAGGTCGGTGCCAGCAAGGTGCAACCGGCCTGGGCGGCCTGGCGGCGGACCCGGGGGGCGCACGTCTCATGTTTCTGAGGACCCGACTCAGATTCTCGGCGGCGGGGTGCGCACGGACAGAATGGGCACCAGCCCTACCCGGCCCGGCACCACAAGCACTTGATCTTGATGGAATTTTCGGCCGATGGCCGCGCTCAGCGGGCGGGCGGGAGGTCGGCCAGTGCCGGCAAGTGGCTGGGGTAGTCCACCACGGCGTGGGTATTGGGGAAGCCATCGCAGGCCTCGCCGCCATGGGGCCCGATGATCCAGGTGGCGTCCACATCGATACCGGTCTGGGCATAGGCGCAGATGTCGGTGGGGGCGTTGCCATAGGCCGCCACGAAGTCCAGCCCCGCCGTCATCTCCAGGTGGCGGATCCAGGCAATCTTGTAGGCCTGGACCCCACCCGCGTTGGGGACGGCCTCGGCCAGCGAGTCCGTGGTCCGCAAGGGCCCGTCGGGGAAGTTGTGCCGCTCGAGCCACCGGCGGCTGGCGGGGTTGAGGAAGTAGGGCCGCCCGGTCAGGTAGACGATGAAGTAGCCCTGCTCCGCCCAGCGGCCCACCACGTCGGGGCCACCCGGGTAGAGCTCGGGATCCTGCCCCAGCAGGATTTCCTGAAAGATTTCGCTGTCGCCGATGGTGAGCGTGCCGTCCACATCGAAGACCACCGCCTGGGTCCCCGGCGGCACCACCCGCACGCGGCCGACGGCGCGGCTGTCGTCGCCCGGCACCCGCAAGCGGAAGTCCCAGGTGCCCACCTCGGGAAAGCCGGGATGGGCCAGGGAGATGCGGCCATCGTTGTTGGTGCGCGTGTTGGCGAAGCGCTCCCAAGCGCCGCAGGGGACCTGCCGGAGCCAGACCTCGACGGTTTCGCCCTCCAGATCCTCGCTGAAGACGCCGTAGGCGAACTTGCCGTCGAAGGTGAATGGCTGCCCCGGGTTGACCACCGGCTCCACCGCGCTGTGGTGCGGGTCGCCCGCGCTCACCGTGATCGGGGAGTCAAAGGGGTCGCGCCACGCGCCGAGTGGCAGCGCCAGATCGCTGCAATCGGGTGGGGGGCCCATGTCGGGGGCCGCATCCACGGGGATGGCCGCGTCGGCCTCGAGGTGCGCGTCCCGCTCAGCGGCATCCGGGCGGCCCACGTCCGGTGACCGACCCTGATCGCGGAGGCTTGCGTCCACTCGAGGCGGCCGCGCATCGGGGCGCGCGCCATCCAGATCCCCCCCATCGCGATCGGAGGGCGCCACCGTCGCGTCGTCCACGGTGCCCTCGGGCGTGCTCGTCCCCGAGTCGCACGCGGCCAACACCAGCACCCACCACCACCATCGCTTCATGTCACGTCCCCGCAATCCAGTCGCCACCGCAGCGTAACCCAAGCGCCTCTTGGTGGCGCAGGATCGCACCCTCTGCGCATGAAGTCGCCGACGATCCACCCGCAAGTGACTGTTTTAACTCCACTTTTCCGGTCAGTTGTGCCAAGGTGCTAGGCTTGACGCATCCACAGTCGAGGTGGCTCCCCATGCGCAGACTGGTCCTCCCGGTGTTCGGCCTCCTTGTGCTCTCGGCGTGTGTCGAGGAGGACAAGGCGCCTGTGCCCCCCGATCTCTCCGGCCTCAAGGCGCGCTACGGCCTGGTGACGGGCACCCTCGATCCCGAAACGGCCCCCGAGTTGATCCAGGCCACGGCCGAAAAGCTCGGCTACTTGGGGGACGCCACCGCGATGTTGGAGCTGGCCCTGGGCGCGCTCGACGGCATCCAGGCCGGGGGGCAGCAGCCGGGTGGCGAGATCGTGATCGAAGAGGGCTTGTCCCAACGGCAGGACGGCCTGGGCCAGGGCGACATCACGTTTGAGGCGGGCGCCTGGGGCGTCTACACCCGGCGTTGCCCAGGGTGGCCCGGCACCACCGATCGCGGCCGGCTGCGCATGACAGCGCTCTTCAAGACGGGTGGCCTGGAGCCGGTGCTCTGGGGGGCCTTCCGCGATTGCCGAGTCGCGGCGGCCGACGGCGAGGGCCGCTTGCGGTTCAAGGGCGCCATCGCCCTGGAGTTGGATGGCCTTTCGCTCGGGCTGCTGGGCGGTGAAACCGGCGGAATCACGAGCGTTTTGGCGCGCTTCGGCGGGGAGATCGAGCGCGATGGTGAGACCACCGCACTGGACTTCGACCTCAGCATCGTGCCCGGGGTGGCCATCTTGACGGCGGTGACCCTGGCGAACGGCGACAGCTTCCTGGTGGGTTACGGCATCGGCGACAGCGGCGTGCGCGTGGTGGATGGCCGTGGGCTTTGGCAGTGCGGCGCCACCCGCTGCCAGGGCCCCCAGGGCTTGCAGGTGCGTTTCTGATGGGGCGCATGGGCGTAGGACTGGCCCTGAGCGCCTGCGCGCTGGCACCGCTGCCGGCGCTCGCGTGGCATACCGAGGAGACGCCGGTGACGGACTACTCGGCGGCCACCCTCAACAACAACGAGTGGCGTCTCGGGATTTTTCGCTTTGAGTACGGGCTGTTGGATAGCCTGCAGCTCTCCACCTTTCCCATCTTCTGGGCCCTCAAGATCACCAACGGCGTGGTGAAGTGGCGCGCCTACGAGACCGGCAACCACAGCTTCTCCGCCGAGCTGGGCTTCTTCCAGCTCAAGCTGGAGGACTTCATCGACGAGGCTGATCGCGAACCCGGCACCGAGTACCCCGTGATCCGCGCAGTGCCCTTCACTGTGGTGGCCACCACCCGGCAGGGCGACTTCAGCTTCAACGGCGGCCTCGCCTTCACCCTGGTGAGCTTCAGCGGCGAGGTGCAGGACTCGGATCTCGAGGGCGTGGGCGGCGCCTCCACCATCATGTTCAAGCCCGCCATCGAGTGGCGACTGGGCGAGACGCTGGCCCTGGTGCTGGAGGGGCGCGTCAAGCTGGTGGAGCGCTACAGCGCCAACGTCGTGACCACCTACACCATCGACGAGGACTCCGAGCTGGAGGTCCACGGCCAGGGCGGGCTCGAGATCGACGGCTTCAAGGGCAACATCGCGCTCAGCGCCTTCTGGAGCTGGAAGCACCTCAACGTGCGCGCTGGCCTCGGCTACGGCTACTACGCGGTGCCGGTGGTCAACGTGTTTGTGCCCGTCGTCACCTACTTCCCCGAGTTCGATCTCTACTGGCGCTTTTGACGCCGCCCCGCTAGCGTGCGCCGCCATGTCCGCCCCCCCTGATCTGCCCCCCGAGTTGTGGCTGCGTGTTGAGACCTTCTTGGCCGACACCGCCGAAGATCCCGAAACCATTGCCGCCGATCTCGTGGCCTGGGCCGATGGCGGCCCGCCCGAAGATCTCGAAGGCCTGCTGGACGCGCTGCGCGATCGGGGCGCCTACCCCATCTCGCTGCATGTGCTGGCAGCGGCCTGGGAGGCGGAAATGCCCGAGGATCTGCTGGGCCGCGTCGCCCACGACCGGGTGGGTACCATCCTGCACGGCCTGGGCGATCGCGCTGGCGCCGTGCAGGTCGCCCGCTCGATGCAGGCCCGCGCGCTGGAGCTGGGGCCCGCTTTTGCGGGTGATCTCGGCGATCTCTGGCTGAGCATGGGCCTGACCGAGGCCGCCGGGGCGTTGGTGCGGGCGGCCGCCGCCGACCACCCGGGCGACCTCGCCCTGCGCTTCAACCTGGGCGTGGTGCAGAAGCTCGCCGGCGAGTGGGCGGCCAGCCGCGAGAGCTTCACCGCCGTCCTGCGCCACCACGCCGACCAGGCGGCGTTGTGGAACCTGGGCATCGCGTGCACGGCGCTGGCCGACTGGCCGGGGGCGCGCGCCGCGTGGTCGACCCTGGGCTTCCCGATGCCTCCCGGTGACGGCGACATCGCGACGCCGGGTGAGATGGTGGCGCTCCAGATCCCCGGTGACGGCTCGCCCGAGGTGGTGTGGGGCCGCCGCCTCTGCCCAGCGCGCGCCCAGCTGCGCACGCTGCCTTTTCGCAGTGGTTTCGCGAACTTCGGCGACATCCTCCTCATCGACGGGGTGCCCGCCGGGGAGCTCGCCTACCCCGATGGCCAACGCGGCCCCATCCTGCCGGCGCTCGCCGTGCTGGATCGACGCGGCGTGCAAACCGCCGTGGCTGAGGGCCCCTTCTCGGCCCGCGGCCAGGCCACCATGGGGCGCGTCGCCGAGCTGCTCAATACCCGCGGTTGGCCCGCGGCCGACTGGACCGAGCTGGTGGGCAGCACCCACCTGTGCCTCGCGCTGGGCCTCGTGCCCCCGGCCACCCTGGCCGACGCGCGCGCCGCCCTGGCTGAGCTCAGCGGCGGCCTCACCCTCACCCCACCCAGACTCCGGGCTGGAGATGCCTCGTGAAGCGCTCGACTTTCCTCAATATTTGCCTTTTCCTATCGCTGGGCGCGGTGCTGACCTCCTTGATCTACAAGGCGGCCACCACCCCACCCGGCGCCCGGATGTTTGGCAGCGATACCTTCGCCGTGCTGACGCCCGTGTTTTTTGTGGTCGCGGCCAAGCGGGCCACGCGGTTTGGGCCCGCCTCCATCATCCTGGCGACGGTGGGCCTCTTGTTTGCGGGGGTGACGCTGTGGGCGGCGCTCACGAAGTCGCCGCGTCAGGCGCCGCCGGTGCGGGCGGCGATGGAGCTCAGCTCGCCTCGACCGGGTTGATGAGGCGAACCAGCGCCTCGCCCTGAGGCCCCACCAGGCGGACCTCCACGGTGTCGCCCGCCACAATCGCCGCCACCCCGGCGGGCGTGCCCAGCGAAACCACGTCACCGGGCAGCAGCGCCATCACCTGGGAGATCGCTGCCAGGGCCTCACCCGGCGTCCACATCAGGTCCGCCAGCGCCCCGTCCTGGCGCACGGCGCCGTTGACGAAGCACTGCACCCGGCACTGCCGCCAAGGCAGGTCGGCGATGCGGACATCGGAGATGGGGCAGAAGGTGTCGAAGCCCTTGGCCCGGGTGAAGCGGCCGCCGTCCGCGCGTTGCAGGTCGCGGGCAGTGACGTCGTTGAGGGCCGTCCACGCGGCGATGCCCGCTTCAGCCTCCGCCGCGGTGCAGCGGCTCAGCCGGGTGCCGATGATCACCGCCACCTCGGCCTCGTGGTGCACCTCGGTGCTCTGGGGCGGCAGGCGGATGGGCATGCCCGGGCCGATGACCGCCGACGGCGCCTTCAAGAAGAAGAGCGGCGCGGTGGGCACGGCATGGCCGAGCTCCAGCGCATGATCGCGGAAGCTCCGGCCGAGGCAGACAATCTTGTTAAAAATCGGGGGCTTGTCAAAAATCGAGGGGATGGCGGGGTCAGACACGGCAAGCCTCGGGCTGCCGACGCTCAAGTGGCCGGCACACGGGAAAGACTCAGGGCGCCTTGGGGGCGTCCTTCTTCTCGTCCTTCTTCTCGTCCTTCTTCTCGTCCTTCTTCTCCGGCGGCTTCCAGCCCTCAGGCGGGATCTTGCAGGTGCACTCGGTGACCGAGACGCCCTGCTGGGTCGCATCGTCGAAGTGGGTGAGGCAGTCGGCCTTTTCGGGGAACTGGACTTCCTTGCGCTTCTTGGCGTCGTACAGGAACCAGTACTCGCAGACGTTGGGCGTCAGATCGATCATCTTGATGAACTTGTACTCACCCGTGGCCGAGTCCTTCGTCCACAGGTGGGGGGCCACCGCGAACTCGAAGATCTCGTGCCCCTCCAGCTCCACGCGGATCTGGTAGGTCTGGGCGATGTCCAGATCCATCATGTTCATGGGCGTCTTGCCCACGAGCTCTTCGCCGGTATCGACCTTCTTGGTGACGATGCGCTCGCCATCCTTGATGACCACGGCCTGGGGCGGGTTGGACTCGATGCGCAACACGCCGTACTTCTTCTGCTTGGCCATCTGCTCTTCGAGGAAGGCCTGCTCCATGGCGATGCGCTCGGCCTTTTTGGCCGCGAGGGCCTGGGGCGAACCCACCTTCCACAGTTGCCAGCCACCACCGACGCCGACCCCCACCAGCAGGAGCAGGAGCACGAAGTTGATGGCCTTGCCACCGCCTCGCTGCCCCTCGTCATCCAGCACGATGCCGGACGCATCCCGGGCACCCTTGCCCAGCAGGAAGTCCCGTGCACTGCGGTGATCGGGGTCCACCGGCCACGCCGACAGCTCCAGGTTCGCCCCATGGGCACGCTGCGTCGGGGGGGGCACAACGGGCTCGCCCGCTCCTTCCCCACCCTCGGCACCTGCCATGAGGTCGTCGTCGTCGTCGTGCTTCTTGCTCTTCTTGGCCATCCACCAACCCCCGGGGGCTCGGGTGTATATCGCGGCGCAGTATGGTCAATACCACTCCCGCTCGCAACAAGTGCGTGCAGGAAGAAGCCACGGGCGGCAGATTCGCCCGAACGCACTGGCCGCGAAAGTGCGAAAGCTTGCACCGCCTTGCTTCCGACGGCCGGTTTCGATAAGTGCTCTCGTCCGCGAACGACTGAGGGGGCAAGCGGTGGCGAAGGTGCTGGAGGAAACCATGGCGTCCGAGCTCAGCAGTGCCCCCGTGCGGGCGCTCACCCCCGAGGTCCGCCTCGCAGCGTACCGCACCATGGTGCTGTCGCGGCGTATCGACGACAAGGAAATCGCCCTCAAGCGGCAAAACGCGATCTACTTCCAGATCAGCGGTGCCGGCCACGAGGCGATCCTGCTGGCGGCGGGCCTGGTCCTGCGGCCGGCCTACGACTACTTCATCTGCTACTACCGCGACCGCGCCCTCATGCTGCACCTGGGCATGACCGCCACCCAGATGCTGCAAGCGGCGATGGGGGCCACCGACGACCCCAACAGCGGGGGCCGCCAAATGCCCTGCCACTGGGGCAGCCGGCCGCTCAACGTCATCTCCAAGTCCTCGTGCACTGGCACGCAATTTCTGCAGGGCACCGGGGCCGCGGAGGCGAGCTGGTACCTGGACCGCGTGCCGGCGGCGCGGGCGCTCGTGGAGCACAGCGCCCAGGCCGATGACCTGGTGTTGATCACCTCGGGCGACGGCACCACCAGCGAGGGCGAGTTTTTTGAAGCCCTCAACACCGCCTGCAACAAGCAGCTCCCGGCCTTGTTCCTCGTTGAGGACAATGGCTACGCGATCAGCGTGCCGGTTGAGGTGCAAACTGCCGGCGGTTCCATCAGCCGCCTGGTGGCCAACTACCCGAATCTCAAGATCATTGAGGTGGACGGCTGCGACCTCGAAGCCAGCCACCGCGCGTTTGAGGAGGCCGCCGCCTGGTGCCGGGCCCGCCGCGGCCCCGCCCTCGTGCACGCCCAGGTGGTGCGCCCCTACAGCCACTCCCTCAGCGACGACGAGCGCGCCTACCGCCCCGACGAGGAGCGGGCCCTCGACGCCACCCGCGATCCCATCCTGCTGCTGTCCAAGGCGCTCCAGAGCGAAGGTCTCATCGACGAGGCCGGCCTCGCTGCGCTGCACGCCGAGGTGGATGCCGAAGTGGAGGCCGCCACCCAAGCCGCCTTCGCCTCCCCCACCCCGCAACCCGCGGAGGTCATGGACTTCATCTACAGCCACGACGCCGATCCCACCTCGGACGCCTTCTCCACCGCCCCGGTCTTTGATGAGGCCGGCGGCGAGAAGACCATGGTGGATCTGCTCAACGCCTGCCTCCGCGACGAGATGGAGCGCGATCCGCGCATCCTGATCTTCGGCGAGGACGTCGCCGACGCCTCCCGGGAGGAGGTGCTCGCGGTGTGCAAGGGCAAGGGCGGCGTCTTCAAGATCACCCACGGCCTGCAGACGCGCTTTGGCGGCGATCGGGTCTTCAACTCGCCCCTGGCGGAAGCCAATATCGTCGGACGCGCCATCGGTCTGGCCTCCCGCGGCCTCAAGCCGGTGGTGGAGATCCAGTTCCTCGACTACATCTGGCCGGCCTTCCAGCAAATCCGCAACGAGCTGGCCACCGCTCGCTGGCGCTCCCACAACGACTGGCCGGCGCCGGTGGTCATCCGTGTGCCCTCCGGTGGCTACCTCAAGGGCGGCGCGCCCTACCACAGCCAGAGCGCCGAGACGCTGTTCACCCACATCCCGGGCTTGCGGGTGGTGATGCCCTCCAACGCCCTCGACGCCAATGGTCTGCTGCGCACCGCCATCCGCTGCGACGATCCCGTCATCTTCCTGGAGCCCAAGCACCTCTACCGGCAGACCTACAACAAGGGGTTCTACCCCGGGCCCGACTACATGGTGCCCTTCGGCAAGGCGCGCCGGGTCATGGCCGGCGATGATCTCACGCTGATCACCTACGGCTCGGTGGTGCAGCGCAGCGTGCAGGCCACCCGAAATCTCCAAAAAGAACGCGCCGTTGGCGTGGATCTGCTCGACCTGCGCTCCCTCGCCCCCTACGACTGGGAGGCCATCGCCGAGTCGGTGAAGCGCACCGGCAAGGTGCTGGTGGTGCACGAAGAGTCCCGCGCCTGGGGCTACGGCGCCGAGATCGCCAGCCGCATCGGCGAGGAGCTGTTTGAGTGGCTCGATGCGCCCGTCCGGCGCGTCGCCGCCCTCGACACGTTTGTGGCCTACCACCCCACGCTGGAAGACGTCATCCTGCCCCAGGTGGCTGACATCCAGACCGCCATCGACGCCCTGGCTCGCTACTGAGGTCCAATGGCCTCACCCGCCTTCTTCGAAAAAGTGGCCGAAGTCCTCGCGCCGCGGTGTGCGGGTGGGCTCGGGGAAGTACGGGCGCTGGGTGAGCCGCTGAGCGAAGGTGCCCTCGGCCGCTGGGTGGCCGCCGGCCTGTTGGGATCCCCCGCCGCGGCCCGCCTCCAGGTCCTCGCCGACATGGATGCGGTGGCCATCGAGGCCATCGAAGCCGTCTTGTCGGTGGGCCCGGAGATCGACGGCTCCGGGGAGTGGGACTGGGAGTCCCAGGCCGACGGCACGCTCAGCAAAGTCATCGGCCTGGCCAAGCCCCCCGCCGCTTCGTGGAGCGACGAGGACACGCTCTACGACACGGGCATTGTGCAGCCCGCCCACGGGCCCTCTCTGGCGGGTCGCGCGCGCTTCGATCTCAGCGACCGCCCCAGCATGCGAGGCCGCTTCGCCGAGGTCTACCTCGCCCGAGATCTCCTTTTGGGTCGCGATGTTGCGGTGCACATCCGCCCCATGAAGAGCCCGCTGGATCCCGCCGGCTTTGTGGCCGCCGTCCGCCGCCAGGCCGCCCTCCAGCACCCGGCCGTACAGCCCATCTACGAGCTGGCCGAGGTCACGGGCCCCGAGAAGTCCCCCTTCTTCGTCACCTCGCTGCCCCTGCCCGACACCCTCGACGGCGTCATCAATGCCCGCGCCCGCGGGGGCACCGCCGCCCGCACCCACTGGCGCACCCAAACCTTGCTGGAGGCCCTGCTGGATGTGGCCCGCGCAGTGGCCTTTGCCCACCACAACGGCACCAACCACCGCGACCTGCGCCCGGCCCATGTGCACCTCGGCACCTTCGGCGAGGTCCTGCTGGCGGGCTGGTTTCGCGCCCGACGCTGGTCCGATCCCACCGATCGCGACCGCGACGAGGGCCTCAACGAGGTCGGCAGCGGCCTGGGTTTCCTGGCCCCCGAGCGCTTGCTGGGCGGCCTGCCCGCCGCCGACGCCCGCGCCGACGTCTGGGGCCTGGGCGCCTTCCTCTACGCCATCCTGACCGACCGCCCCCCCTTCAGCGGGCCCTCCTCCAGCGAGGTGATGGACCGCATCCGCGAGGGCCGCCTGGTGCCGCCCGGCCAGGTGCAAGGGGGCGTCTCCCTGGCCCTCGAGGACCTCTGCCTGCGCGCCCTCGTGCTGGATCCCGAAGGTCGCCGCCTCAACGCCGACGAGTTTGTGGCCCAGCTCGACGACCACCTCGATGGCAACCGCGCGGAAGAGCGCCGCGTCGAGCGCGCCCGCGGCCTCCTGCAGGACGCCGAAGCCGCCGCCGCGCGCTACCGCCAACTGCGCAGCGCCCAGAACAGCGCCCGCCTGCCCGGGCGACCCCCGCCCTTGCCCGGCCGGCAAGCCGAGGCCCTGGCCGCCCAGGCCGAGGCGTTTTTCCAGGCCGACGACGCGTTCCTGCGGGCCCAGGCGGCCTTGCCCGGCCACCGCCGCGCGCTGCACGGCGAGGCGGCCTTGTATGCCCAGGCGCTCCAGGATGCCGAGCTGGCCGAGCAGCCCGCGGCTGGCTTCCTGGCGGGGGCGCTGGCACAGCTCGAAGCCTTGCCCGGCGAGCCGTTCCTGGCCGCCGACGCCCACCTGACCCTCCGCAGCGACCCGCCCGGCGCGGCCGTGACCTTGTCTGTGCTGGCCGACACCGATGGCCACTTCAGGCCGGGTCCGGCCCGCGAGTTGGGCACCTGCCCATGCGGTCCCGTGAGCCTGCCCGTGGGGCGCATCCAGCTGCGCCTGAGCCTGCCCGACCGCCCGCCGGTGACCACAACGCTCTTCCTTGAGCGCGGCGAAGTGGTTGATCTGCAAATTGAATTGCCGGCCTACTGGCCCGACGGCGCCGTCTACATCCCCGCCGGTCCCTGTCGCCTGGGCAGCGGCCGCGCCACGGACTCGGCGGTGGGCGCCCTCCCGGTGGCCCGCACGCGCCTCTCGGGCTTCTTCATCAGCCGCACCCCGGTCACCTTGGGCGAGTACCGCCTCTTCCTGGACGATCTGCTCCGCACCGCACCGGCCCAGGCGGAGGCCATGGCCCCCCGCGCCTTCGTGGGGACGCCGCCCTTCTGGACACCCACCGCCGAGGGCCATCCCCTGCCCTTCAGCACCCCTGAAGGTGGGCCCTACACCGCCGACACCCCTGTGGTGGGGGTGGGCCCGACGCAGGCTTTGGCCTACGCCGCCTGGCGCGCGGCCCGGGATCGCGTGCCCTGGCGCCTGCCCGAGGAGCTGGAGTGGGTGAAGGCCGCGGGTGGAGACGGCCGGCGGCACCCCTGGGGTGACCGCTTTGATCCCCTCGCCTGCCACGCCCGATCGGGGCCCCACCGCACCGTGCCCCCTCCCGTGGGCTCCGCCCCGCTGGACTGCTCGCCTGCAGGCGTCTGCGACCTGGCCGGGCTGGTGCGCGAGCTGGTCACGCTCTCCGACGGCCTGCCCCCGGTGGTCCCCGGCGCCGCCATCGTCTTGCGCGGCGGGAGCTGGCTCCTCCCCCCCAGCGAGTCCGCCATCCCGGTGCGTGCCGCCCTCACGCCCGGCACCCCGCTGCTCGCCCTGGGCTTTCGCCTGGCCGCCTCGGTGGGCACCCCGGTGGTCCGCGTGGTGGAGACCATCCCGGACTGGTCCCTCAACCTGCCGCCACCGCCGCCCACCGTCGAGCCCCAGTCCCAGGCGGGCTTTCGCTCCGAGGAGCTCACGGTGGAGGGCCGCACCCTCTACCTCAGCGGCAGCGGTCGGCCCAGCCAGGGTCGGCTCCCACCGCCCGCCGCCGCCACCGAGCCCCTCGACAACGGCCCCACCCGCTACGAGCTCCACGAAGAGATCGCCCGCGGCAGCATGGGCCGGGTGGTGCTCGCCTGGGATCGCGTCCTGCGGCGCCAGGTCGCACTGAAGATCCTCCACGACCGCCACCGCACCGATCCCCTGCCCCGCTACCGCTTCACCATGGAGGCGCGCATCACCGGCCGCCTCCAGCACCCGGTCATGCTGCCGGTGTACGACCTGGGGGTCCTGCCCGACGGCCGTCTGTTCTTCGCCATGCGCCCGGTGGAAGGCCTCAGCCTGCGAGATGTCTTGCAGGCCCAGACCACCGAGAGCGCACACAGCACCCTGGGGCGCGACCGCCTACTCACTGTGTTGCGCCGCATCTGCCAGGGCGTCGCCTTTGCCCACACCCACCATGTGGTGCACCGCGACCTCAAGCCGGCCAATGTGTTGATCGGCACCCACGGCGAGGTGGCGCTGGTGGATCTGGGCCTGGCCCGCCAGCTTACCCCCGATGCCTCCGACATGAACGATGTGGCCGAAGCGCGCCAGCTGGCCCGCGCCGACGGTCGCGTCACCCGCGTCGGCTCCGTCATTGGCACGCCCTATTACATGTCACCGGAGCAGGCCATGGGTCTGCAGGATCTCATCGGTCCACCCAGCGATGTGTATGGCCTCGGCGCCCTGCTCTACCATGTGTTGGCGGGGCGGCCTCCCTTTGCGGGCAGCCAGGTCAACGAGGTGCTGGCCCAGGTGCGGCGGGGCAACCCGCGCCCGCCCGGTCAGTTTGCCGCCGACGTGCCGCCCGCTCTGGAGCGCATCGTCATGCAGGCGCTGAGCATGAACCCGAGCCAGCGCCCCGGCAGCCCCATGGCCCTGGCCGACGCCCTCCAGCGCTACCAGGAGTCGGCCCGGATGGCCGAGGAGCACGCGGAGTGGGCCGCCGGGTGCGCGCGCCAGTGTGTTGAGGTCTGTCGGCGCCTGGAGGAGGCCACGCGCCAGCTCGAGGGCCGTGCATTGCGCAGCGAGCCGCGGCGCGTGGTGGAGCAAGCCATCCATCACAATGATGGGATCTTGGCCGAGGCCGTGCGCCTGGGCCGCCTCGCCCTCGCCGCTGGCGACCTCGGCGGCGTCCACCCGCTGGCGGAGCGTCTGGCCGAGCGCTGCCGTCAGGCTCGCGCCGATCGGGATGAGCACGGGCTGGCGTTTTTTCGACGGTTGCTGGCCAGCCTCGACAGTCAGGCGGTCGCCGATCTGGACGCCGGGGCGCCGCTCCTGGTGCGCACGGCGCCGCCCGGCCTGCCCGCGCAGGTGGTGCACGGCCCCGCCGAGGACAGCCTGTACGACGGCTCCACCCCCATTCGCCTACCCCACGTCCCCCTGGGCGCCGGCCGCGTCATCGTGCGCGTGGAACCCCGGCCGGTGGTGCTGCCCTTCATCGTGCGGCGCGCCGAGCCGGTGCGGCTGGAGGTGGACATCGACGCCGCGCCCGCGGGCTTCGTGCGCGTCGTGGCCGGCCACTTTCTCTATGGCGCGCGCCGCCCCGAAGAGGACGCTCAGCCCCTGCGCTCCGCCTGGCTGCCCGACTATGCCATCGCCATTCACCCGGTCACCTGCGGGGACTGGCGCGATTTTCTGACCGATTTGGCGCGCCAGCCCGACGAAGAGGGCCACGCCGCTGGCGCCCGGCAGCCGCGCCTCTGGGCCAGCGGCCCCCGCCTGTTTGGCCGCCACGCACTGGAGGCGTTTGGCGGCTTCCATAGCCGACGGCCCATCTCCGGCATCACGCTCGCCGACGCCCAGGCCTACGCTCGCTGGCGCAGTCGGCGCGATGGCACCAGCTACCGCCTGCCCTCCAGCGCCGAGTGGGAGAAGGCCGCGCGGGGCATGGACGGCCGCGGCTGGCCGTGGGGGGAGGAGCCGGCCCCTGAGCTGCAGCCCGGCCCGGTGCCCAACATCGGCCACTGGGCGCGCGATGTGTCCGTCTACGGGATGGCCGACATCGTGGGCGGTGTGTTTGAGTGGACGCTCACCCGCTCCGACGAGGTCCGCTGCTTCGTGCGGGGCCACTGTCCCGCCCTGCCGCTGGTGGCCCCGCCCTGCGCCCAGCGCCTCACCCGCGATCCCAGCCACCCCTCGCCCCTCGTGGGCTTCCGGCTGGTCATCGGCCCGCCCCCCGGCCGCCCCACCGGCCCCATGCCGACTCTGAGCCAGCTCCCGCCGCGGAAATCCGAGGCCTGAACTCAGTTTTCTGGCGTCCGCGTCCCCCGCACCGCGCCCTGGCCGGCCCGCCCGCACCCCGGGCACCCTTTGTGCACGGTGAGACCTCTGGTCTCGGCCTCCGCGAGGGGGGAAAGGAAGAATCATGAGAGATCTTCTCAAGGTGCTCGGCTGCTTGGGTCTCATTTGGGGCAGCGCTGGGTGTGATACGGACGACGGCACGGGCGGCGCCGGAGGCGGCGCGGGCGTGGACGGCGGTGGCGCGGGTGGCGCCGGTGGCGGCGCGGGCGGCGCGGGCGGTGCCGGTGGTGTCGGTGGCGCCGGTGGTGTCGGTGGCGCCGGTGGTGTCGGTGGCGCCGGCGGTGTCGGTGGTGCCGGCGGTGTCGGTGGCGCCGGCGGTGTCGGTGGCGCCGGCGGTGTCGGTGGCGCCGGCGGTGTCGGTGGCGCCGGCGGCGTTGGCGGCGCTGGCGGCGTGGGCGGAGCCGGCGGTGCCGGCGGCGCGGGCGGCGGCGAGCCTTGTGGCCAGCCCACCGTGCGCCCGGAAGACCCCCTCTACGATCGCTACGAAGGCACGGGCTTCAACAACGCCTGTCGCACCGACCAGGACTGCTTCCGCGGCGGCTGCAGCGGCGAGGTCTGTTCGGCCTCCCAGGACGTGGCCACCACCTGCGAGGGCATTCCCCTGCCCGAGGGTGCCTGCGGCTGTATCCAGGGGGAGTGTATCTGGAATACCGCGTGTGTGAACCCGGGCTGCATGCCCGAGTTCGACGCCGACGGCGACGGCGTCTGTGATCCCGAGGATCCGATCTGCAACCCCGATGGCATCCCCTTGATGTGTCGCCGCGTGGCGCCCGCCTGCGAGCCGGGCACCGTGCCCGAGGTGGCCAACGGCTGCTACACCGATCGCTGTGTCACCTGGGCCCAGTGTGGCGAGCCCGCCTGTCCCGACGCGGACCGCGATGGGGTCTGCGATGCGGCGGACATCGACTGCAACGCCGACGGCACGCCCCTGATGTGTCGGCAGGCGCCGCCCGTCTGTGGCCGCGGCACCGTGCCGGAGATCCGCAATGGCTGCTACACCGGCCAGTGTGTCAGCTGGGACCAGTGCGGCGTGGCCTGCCCTGATACCGATGGCGACGGCAGCTGCGACGCGCAGGACCCCGAGTGCAACGCCGACGGCCGACCCACGGTCTGCGACGCCCCCTCCCCGGTGTGCGGCCGCGGCCAGGTCCCCGAGGTCCGCAATGGCTGCTACACCGGCGCCTGTGTGACCTGGGCCATGTGCGGCCCCTGCGTCGACACCGACCAGGATGGCATCTGCGACGCCGACGACGGCGAGTGCAACGCCGACCACCAGCCCAGCCTCTGCGACCGTGTGCCGCCCCCGTGCCGCGCCGGCACCGTGCCCGAGGTGCTCAATGGCTGCTACACCAACCGCTGTGTCACCTGGGACGAGTGCATCGCCTGCCCCGATGCCGACAGTGATGGCACCTGTGATGCCGCCGACCCGGTCTGCAATGCCGATGGCACCCTGCTGATGTGTCGCCGCGTGGCGCCGATCTGTCCCGATGGCACCCAGCCCGAGGTCCGCAACGGCTGTTACACCGACCAGTGTTTCACCTGGGCCCAGTGTGATGGCATCGTGCACGGCCCCGGCCTCTGCGGTGGCATTGCCGGCTTCGAGTGTCCGGCCGGCCTGATCTGTGTGGACAACCCCAATGACCGCTGCGATCCGGCCGCCGGTGGGGCCGACTGTGCGGGCATCTGCGTGAATGCCCCGGTGGCCTGCGACCCCATCCAGCCCGGCGAGTTTGGCGCCTGTGACGCGGTCCTCGGCTGGGGCCTCGACCCCAACGGCGCCTGCACCCCGGTCTCGGGCTGCGGCTGCAACGCCCAGTGCCCGGGCCGAGTGTTCCGCGATGAGGCGAGCTGCCGCGCGGCCTGCGTGGCGGCACCCGAGCCCGCCTTCTGCGGTGGCTTCGCCAACATCGCCTGCGCCCGCGGCACCACCTGCGTGGACGATCCCCGCGACGACTGCGCCCCGCCCCGCGGCGCCGATTGTGGCGGCATCTGTGTGGAGTCGGCGCTCGTCTGCAGCCCCGTGCAGCCCGGTGAGTTCGGCGACTGCCGCGCGATCATCGGCTGGGGCCCCGGCCCCCGCGGGTGTGTGCAGATCTCCGGGTGCGGCTGTGACGCCGCCTGTGGTGGCCGCGTCTTCCCCACCGAGGCCACCTGCAACCAGGCCTGCCCGATTCGGTAAGCTACCGCTCCAGCCGAGGCGCCGTCAGGGCGCCCGGCCCCTCCGCGTGCACCAGCACCGCCTCCACCACCCACCCCGCAAACCCGTGCAGCGGCACGGCCTGCTCACCCACCGTGGCATCCGTTGGCAGCCGGTCGGACAACCGCGTGCCATCCGCAAACTGCAGGTCCACCTGCACCTCCGCGGTGCTTCGGCTCGACCGCAGCGTCAACCCGGGCGGCAACCGGAAGGGCCGAGCGTCCAACACCCACTCCGCCGCCCCCACCGTCTCCACCACCAACACCTCACCGTCTACCGCGAGCTGGGGCGCGGCCGCACCCGAAAAGCTCAACAGAATGGGCGGGTTGGCCCACAAGGTCGTCGGGGCCACTGTGCCCGGACGGCCCAACAGCGCCGCCACCGTGGCCAGCCGATCGGCACCGTAGGCGAGGTAGCTCGCACCGCCCGTGAGCGCCGTCGGCTCGGCGGTGGTTTCCCCCCCCACGGCGTCGAGCTGCCGGTCGTCCGCCCAGGCCCCCAGGCCATCCACCACCACCGGCAGACCGGGGGTCCGGGCCGGGCGGGCGAGCACCAGAGACCGCGTGAGATCCCCCACCCCGCCGGTGCCGGCCAACGGCGCATCGGGCTGCGTCAGGCGAGCATTGGCGGCGGGACCCGCCCGCGGCAGCCAGGCCCACCCGGCGGCATGGGCGGCATCCTGGGCCTGGCGGCGCCGCACCGCATCCACCGCCGCGCCGGGCGCCCCATCCGCGTCCAGCGGTGCCCCATAAGCCACCGTGGGCAAGATGGCGTCCGCCGCCGGCCACGGCCGCGCATCCACCGGCACCTCCAGCACCATGTAGGGATCCACCCCCAGCAGCGCCAGCCGGCTGCGCAGCGCGCTCAACCCCGCCCGATCGGGGCTGGGCGCCACCACCAACACCGGGCGACCCTCCACCTGCAGCGCATGGGGGTGCTGGAGCGCGCGGGCCACCAACCAACTCCCATCGGTGGCCACCTCCGCGGCCCGGCCCGCCATCTGGTAGAGGGGCGCCACCGGCCGCCGACCCGACCTCAGCAGCGCCTCCAGCTGCGCATCCCCGGGCGAGTCCGGCCCCGCCCAAACCACCAGCACCGGCGCCGGCCACGTGGCCGCGAGCGCATCGCCCACCGGCGCTTGGGGCGGGCTCAGCGCCGCCCGCACCCCGGTAGCCGGATCATCTTGATGCACCACATACCAAACCGGCGCAGTCGCCGGGCCCTCATCAGGCGGCGCGGCCTCCGCATCCGCCCCCCCCAGATCAACAACCGTTGCGTCGCGCGGGCCCGCCTCGGGGGCCGCATCGCGCCCAAAATCGGCCTCGCCACCCGGCCGGATCATCTGCCGACCCAGCGTGTCCTCACCGGCGCACCCCGCCACGGTAAGCAGGAAGCCGAGCAACCCATTTCGGGTGGTGTGGACCGCCATGCCCGCGATCATGAACGTCCGCGCGGGTTCAAGGCAACCCCAGTCCCTCCCCTTCAAGGTCGACATCGCCTTGATCTCACTTGGCTTTCAGCGAGGTCCGCCCCAGCCCGCCGGGTGTCGCCCTGCCCTGGCACGCCGATCACCCCACTGTCAGGTTGTCGCGACACCGGACGCCCACCGACCGGCCCGCCCCCCGCGCGCCGTGCCGTGTGACGGACAGGTGACGCGGGCCCTGTACCCGGCACGCTCCTTGCCCCATCATGCCGCACGTTCGCCTTGGATTCGCGGAGCCCGCTCATGTACCCCCTCTCCTTCGTGGCCCTGTTGAGCCTCCTCTGCCTGCTGGGCTGCGACGACGGGGCCACCGCCACCGCCGACGCCGCACCGGCCGACGCCCAGATCGGCGCCGATCGAGGGCCACCGCCGGTCGACGCCGCCCCGGTCGACGCCACCCCACACGACGCTGCCTTCCCGGACGCCACCGCACCGGATCTGGGCGGCCCCGACGCCGCTCTGCCCGACCTGGGCCCCCCCGACGGCGGCATCGGCTGGATCTGCCAGCGGCCGGCGGGCGAGGACGCGCCCTTCCTGCGGCAGCTCGGCTGCTTCGACGACTTCGTCTTCCTGGCCTCCGAGCCCATCGACGCCGCCATCCCCGGCGCCCGCTCGGTGAAGACCGTCATCGACCGCGTAGACGACAGCGCCCTCTACTTCCAGAACACCCACCAGTACCCCATCCACTGGGCCTTCGCCTCCGCCCACCTCTCGGGCCGCACGCTGCCGGTGGTGCCCCTGCAGGCCGCCTTCAACGCCAGTGAGTACACCTCCCCCTCGCGGCGCTTCGTGCTCGGCGCGGTGACCTACTACGAGGGCCCCCAGGTCTTCGTCTACGAGATCGCCCCCTACGACGCCGCCGACGCCGCCATGGTGGCCGACGCCTTCCACCGCATCGCGGCCAACACCTGGTTCGGCGCCGAGCTGCGCTACCACCCCACCTCGGTCGCCCAGGAGCGCCTCGCCGCCGACCTGCCCGCCGACGTGCGGGTCATCACCACCGACGAGCTCTTCGCCGGCATCAGCTACCAACCCCTGAACTTCGCCGAGAGCATCGGGCGCCTGCACTTCGTGCGCGCTGCCGATCTCGGCGTGGACTACCTGTCCTTCCGCGACATCGCCGTGCTGGACCAGGTGCCCTATGACATTTCGGTGTGTCTCGGCATCATCACCGAGGCCTTCCAGACGCCGCTTTCCCACGTCAATGTCCTGTCTCGCAATCGAAACACACCCAACATGGGCCTGCGTGGGGCTTTCAACGACCCCGACCTGCGCGCCCTCGAAGGCCGCTGGGTGCGGCTGGTGGTGGGCCCGCTCGAATACACCATCGAAGAGGTCACCCAGGCCGAAGCCGACGCCTGGTGGGACGCCCACCGGCCCGAGGGTGTGTTGCTGCCCGGCCTCAACCTCGACGAGCGCCGCCTGCAAGACATCGCAGACACCGTGGATGTGAACACCCCCTCTCTCAAGGATGCCATCAAGGCCACCACCCGCGCCTATGGCGGCAAGGCGGCCCACTACGCCGCGCTCTCCCACATCCCCGACCTGCCCATCCAGCCCGCCTTTGGGGTGCCGCTGTACTACTACTTCCAGTTCATGCAGCAG
>Ga0075163_10002591_pt1 | contig 24290 bp, 15 predicted proteins | sample JI1023141ADNA_FD_71478 | JGI IMG/M metagenome (GOLD analysis project Ga0075163, IMG submission 71478) | Wastewater effluent complex algal communities from Wisconsin, to seasonally profile nutrient transformation and Carbon sequestration -... | ecosystem: Engineered > WWTP > Effluent > Algae... | reverse complement strand
CCCAGCACCCGCTCGTAGGTCACGGCCCAGATGCTCCGCTGCTTCGCCCGCGGCAAGCCCACGGTGGGAACCAGGAAGGTCCGTCCGAGCAGGGGAACGAAGGTCATGGACACGATGCGCGACGCCACCAGCGAGGCGGTCATGACCACCGGCAACGACCACAGGAACCGACCCACGCTACCGCCCACCAGGAGGAAAGGCAGGTAGGCCACGATGTTGGCGGCAGTGCCGTAGAAGATGGCCCGCGCCAGCTTGCCCGGGCCGTGCCAGGCGGCCCGTTCCCGGGAGGCGCCGCCCAGTAGCTCCCGTTGGATCGCGTCGCCCGCCACCACCGGATCGTCGACGATGAGCCCCAGCGAGAGGATGAGCGATGCCACCGAGATCTGCTGGATGTCCACCCGCAGGAGCGCCATGAGCACGAAGGTCATGGCCAGGGTCACCAAGATCGAGAGCGCCAGTACCAGCGCGGTGCGCCAGTTGCGGAAGCCCAGAATCGCCACCACCACCACGAGGAGAATCGACTCCCAGAGCGACGTGAAGAAGAGCGAGGTCTTCTCTTTCACCTCCCGCGCCTGATCGGTGGCGCGCTCCAGGCGCACGCCCTCCGGGGCCCAGGTGCGTGCGGCAGCGAGCTCGGCGCCGAGCTGCGCGTCGAGGTTCGCGAGGCTGTCGCCCTTGGGATAGATGGCGAGCGTCACCGAGCGCCCGCGCCGCCTACCCGCGTCGCCCGCGACGTCGCGGCGGTAGCTGCGCTGTCCCCGCGATGTGTCGGGGCCCCGGGTCACCTCCGCCACGTCGCCCAGGTGGAGGATGGCGCCGAAGGGGTCCACGCCGACCGGCGTTCGCGCCACGTCCGAAGCGGTCTGCATGCGCAGCACCGGGCTCACCGCCACGTCGCGCTGCCCGAGAGCAACGCTGCCACCGCCGCCCATGACGTTGCGGGCGGCGATGGACTGCTGGATGCGATCCAGCGTGAGGCCGGTGCCCGCCAGACGCGCCGGCACGTAGTCCACGAACACCGTCGGATTGCCGCCGCCCACCACTTTGACCGAGCCCACCGCGTCGAGTCGACGCAGGCGATCCGCGGTCTTCTCCGCGGCCTCGGTGATGGTCAACAGCCCGTGGCGATCTCCGGGCGCGCGCCGCAGCTCGGTCTCGAGCGCTGCCGCATCGGTGCCGACGATACTCGGCCAAAGGTCCGGCGCCTGCTCGGCCGCTCGCACGGCGGCGTCGAGGCGGTGCATGGTGGCGACGTCGGTCGCGGCGTCCACCAGGACGAAACCGCTACCTTCGATCATGGCGAGGTCGACCACTCCGCCCGCCGTGCCGAGCGCCTCGATGGTCCGTCGAAACGCCTTGGGCACCGACTCGCCCAGCGGGTAGGCGAAGAGCACCGCAGCGCGCCCGGTCGCACTCTTTCCATGCCGCGCCCTCGCCAGTGCGTCGCGCACCAGGCCGGCCCGCAGCGCCAGCTCCGCGGTGGTGGCGGCTTCTCCGGTCACGGTGAGGAGGATCGCCGCGGTGTCACCCATGCCCCGGTGGACCTCGGGCTTCCCCGCGCCCATCGGCAAGTCGACGATCTCGCGGGCCCGTTCCGCAGCGGCGTCGAGCGCAGCGGCGACGGCCGAGTCCGGCATGTCGTCGCGAACGGTGGCCGAGACCATGGCGCCGCCCACCGCCGACGTCGACTCCACCCGCTCGATGCCGTCGCCCGCGGCCATGCGCTCTTCGAGCCGCTGCGTCACCAGCTCTTCTACCAGCGCCGCAGGCGCACCCGGCCACGACACGGTGGCCGAGATGGTGCGCGCCTCCACGTGGGGATCCTTGTGCTTGGGCATGTGCGCGTAGCTCACGATGCCGGCCAGCATCGTAAGCACCATCACGGCGAACCCGAGCTGCGGATGCTGGACGAAGTACTTCGGGATCCTGAACGAGAGCGAGAGCGGGGCCATGGGCTCCTTCGTCTCCTCGCTCCGATGGTCGTTCATGGAAGCACCGCCACGCGCTCACGCTCCGCCAGGAACGACGCACCTTGCACCACGACCCGCTCGCCCACCGCGAGCCCCGAGAGCACCTCGACCCGGTCCAGCACCACGTTGGCGAGACGCAGCGGCTTCCGGTGGGCGCGCGACACGCCATTGGCGTCGTCGACGGTGAACACCGCGAGCTCGCCTTCGGCGGCGCCGCGCACCAGCGCGCGTACCGGCACCGTCACCAGCGGCCGCTCGGCGCGCGGTTTGGTGAAGACCACACGCAGGGTGTCGCCCGGCTGCAGCGCGTGGTCCTCGTTGGCGAGCACCACCTCGACGTCGAAGAACGGGAGGCCACCCGCCGGGGCGGTGAGCTTGCCGACGGTCCCCGAGAGAACCGTGTTGGCTGCGCCTTCCCGGCGTACGGTCACGGAAGCGCCGACGGTGGTCCCACTCAGGGCTTCGCGCGGCACCGACACCACCACGCGCAGCGTGTCGTCGTCGCCTACCGAGAGCACCGGCGCGCCCGCGGCCACCAGGCCGCCCTCGTCCACCGTTCGCGCCAGCACCACCCCATCGAAAGGCGCCGTGAGCGTCGCGTCCTGGAGCGCCAGCTTCGCGCTGGAGACGCGCGCGTGGGCCGCCGACGTCGCGCCGCTCGCCGAGAGGTACCGCGCGTGCGCGGCGTTGAGCTCGGCCTTCGAGATGGCGCCGCCGTCGAACAACGCCCGCGCCTGATCGTAGTCGGCCTTGGCCTTGGCTTGCCCGGCGCCTACTTCCGCGCCCATGCCGTTGGCCTCGGCCAGCTGGTTCCGTAGATCGCTCGCGCGAAGCGAAGCGAGCAGCGTGCCGGCCTTCACCCGGTCTCCGGGCGCGAGCGCGCGGCCTTCGGTGGGATGCACGCCGAAGCGCTCCACGTACCCGGGAAAGCGGAACGAGAGCGCCGACTGCCGTCCGTAGGTGGCCACGCCTTCGAAGGTCGCGCTCGGGGTGTCGTGGGCCTGCGCGACCGTCTCCACGCGAACCGCCTGCGCGGGCGCCGGGCCTCCGCCCTGGGCACATGCGAGAAACGACACGGCGAGGGAGGAGAGGAGCAGGCAACGCATGAGGTGTCCTATTCCAAGTTCCATGCCCCGCGCGCGACCGCCCACGAACGCTTGCGCAACGCACCACTCGGGGTTGCGTCTCCGCGGGAAAGATTCGTCGCTGCGCGACGCGACCCCGTGGTCGCGCCACCGATGCGCAAGCACGCGGTACATCTCCGTCGCGCGCGTCCATGCGTGGGTCACGATGTACCGAAACGTCCGCCTTCTCGCGCACCCGAAGCACCGCTGGTCAGTGCACCGTGCATGCACCGAGGCTGGGGGAGCATCGGACCACCCACAGGCAAACGCTCACACGCGAGAGTTGCCGTGGGAACGCATCACGTCCACGAGAGCGCGTAGGTGACGTGCTCGCTTCCGTGCGTCTGTACCCGCACCGAGACGTTCTGCGCGCCGGAGAGCTCGGCGGCCGCGCGGAACGCGCCGGCGTAGGAGAGCGCCAGCAACGGCGCGATGACGCGCGGCGGATACTCCAGCGTCAGCGCCGCGTGCTTGGCGTCGTTGTCGCTCGGGAGGTCGAGAACCATCTCCACGCCACCGCGGTGGAAGAGACCCCAGCGTGAGCGTGCGCCTCGCAAGATGGTCCGTGGGCCGAGCACCCGAAACAGCAGCCGATAGAGCGGGCTGTCCATGAGACGCCGATTCCCTCGGTACACGTGGTCGACGAACGCACTGTCGTCGGCGAACGTGTCGCTCATGGCCAGAAAGAGCGCCGACGCATGCACCTCGGGCACCCACGCGGTCACCGGTGCCGGCGCGTCGATCATGGCGCGAAGCGTGGGCGGGAGCTCCGGGCGCAAGGCCTCGCAGTCTATACCTACGAGAAATTCCCGGTAAATCGAGGCCTTCTGCACGCATTCTGGGTACGAGTCCAGGCCCTGCGGCAGCGCATCCACGTACACCTGCATCCGTGCCAGCGGCGCGCCCATCGCGTTCGATGGTACACCGGATGCCTCCCGGGTGGGACGTCGTCCGTTTGGATTCTCGCGCGTGGTCGACGCGGGCATGGCGGCGAGTTAATGTGAACGCATGCGTCTTGCTCGATCTCGCTTGGGCCTCGTCTTTGCCATCGCTTCCATCGGGGGTGCGGTCAGCGCCGCGTGCGTCGGAAGCGATGCCGGTCCGCAGCCGACGCAGCAGACGAGCAGCGACAGCGGCACGCCCAACAATCCCGACACCGGGCGCCCCAACACACCCGACGGCGGCGGCACCGGCGATGCCGATGCGGGCTCCAAGGGATTCTGCGCGAGCAAGGCTGCACCGGTGGGCGCGGCCGACTTCTTCTGCGCCGACTTCGATGGTCCCAAGATCGACGATGGATGGACCTCGGTGTTCGCCCCGCCGGACGCCGGCCCCTCCTCGCTCACCGCGGTGACCAACGTATTTCTCTCGCCGCCCAAGGCGCTCAACGGCGCGGCGACGCCGGGCACCGGCTTCGGCCCACGTGGTGGCTACTTCGAGTGGAAGAAGGCCGGCGCCAGCGCGGTGAAGAGCATCGAGGTTTCCTTCGGCATCAACCCCGCGCCGCTGGGCGGGCTCGTCACGACCAGCACCGGCTCGGTGACGTTCGCGGAGATGGGCGTGCCCACCGCCAGCGCCGCCTTCATGTACACGAACGGCGGTATGGTCGGGGGCGGCGCGTACACCGGCTACTACCTCCAGTTCATCGTGAGCAACGGCGCCGCGGCCCTCACAACCGTGCGCGTGCCCACCAGCCCCAAGCCCGACGAATGGACCGTGGTGCGCATGCGCTACGGCCAGACGGGTACCTTCGAGCTCCTCTACAACGACGTCTCCATCCTTACGCCCAGCGCGTTCCAGATGACCGGCACCGAGGCCTACGCGCAGCTCGGCTCGGCGACCAGTGGCGCAACGACGTCGGTGCAAGGCCACCGATTCGACAACTTCACGGTCGCCGTCACCCGCTGAAATAGCTCCCCTCCCACGAAGTACACGACGTGGGAGGGTGCACTATGCACGCACGAATCAGGCGGAGCGACGCCGACGGCGCATCATGAGCAGGGCGATACCCACGCCCGCGGCGCAGGGAACGGCGCCGCCGGTCACGTCGCGGGCGCTGCCGCTGTTGCAGCTGCAACCGGTGGAGGTCGTGGCTGCCGCCGGTGTGGTGGGGGTCACCGGCGTGGGGGTGACGGTCTCGCCGCCCACGGTCTCGATGCTCACCGTGTCGTAGGCGCCGTCGGTGTCGCCTTTGTTCGCGATCTGCACGAATACCGCGGTGGTGCCTTCGGGCACGTCGAACTCCTCGGTGAACGTGGTGCCCGCCGCCACGTCGCGCTGGTCGTCGGTGGTCACCTTGCCGGTGCGACCGAGGGCCCAGGCGATGGGCTCGTTCCAGCGGAGCAGGAGGGCAGGAGTGAACGGCTTGCCGTTGCCGCCCAGCGGGTTGGTGCTGGTCTGCGCGGCGGCCAGGGTCGCCGTGACCTTCACCTTGGTGGCGCCGGCGGGGACCTTCTTGGTCACCTGCACGATCCCGGCGGCCAGCGGGCTGCCGAAGTTCTGCTTGCCCGGTGCGGTGAAGCCGGGCGAGCGGCTACCGTACTTGGGGGCGTTCGCGGCCTTGTCGGTCACTTCGAGGACGCGCGTGCACTTGGGGAGCACGCCGCGGCCGGTCATCGCCGCTTCCAGCACCGGCGCGGCAGCCGGCATGTCGGTCTTGAGCTGGGCGATGAACATCTTCGCCAGCGCGTCGTAGGTGAGGTCGGGCTTGCCGGGGCTGGTGCGCATGGCCTTGTACAACGCGACGTCGAACGCCTTGCGATCGGTCGCCGGCAGCTTGTCGCGGGCCTCCCATAGGGCGCCCGAGAAAAGCGTGGAATCTGCGTGCACCTCGCCGACCACCATGGTCGGGCAGGCGTCCTTGTTGGCGATCGTGCGAATCACCGAGGAGTTCTGGTCGATGTCTTCCGAGGCGTACTCACCCACGTCCGGGTCGCCGGTGATGGCCGACGAGAAGTAGTCGGCGAGGCCTTCGTTCATGCTGCCGGGAGCCGCGGTGGCGCCGAACTCGTCGAGGGCCCAGCCGCCGAGCTTCAAGGTGCGGTCCACCACCGCGTGTCCGAACTCGTGGTACACCACGTCGCCGTCGTAGGCGTAGTCGCGGCGCGGCCCCTGGCCGAAGAGCATGGCGCCGCCGGGAATGTTGAAGATGTCGGCGAACACGCCGCCCATGCCGCCCTGCGCCGGCGAGAAGAACGCGTTCGAGAACGGCGTGAGGGGCGTGTTGGGGTCGGAGAGCTTGCTGAAGTCGCCGCCGGCGAAGCCCGAGGGCACTCGCAGGTTCGCCATGGCCGGGAGCGGCTTGTCGTTCACCACTTGCGCTTCCGCATCGCCCTGCAGATCGCGGAAGAACGCGTAGGCGCGGTTCACGTGGTAGTACATCGACACCTCGGAGAAAGGGTCCTCGGCGGCCTCGGGCCCGGTATCCACCGGGGTGTACACGAAGTTGCCTTCGGCGTTGGCGACCGCCGTCTGCACCGCGTCGCACACGTGCACCTTGAGCGGGATGCCGAAGTCCACGTCCTTGACGCTCTTCTTGTCGATGCAGTTGATGGTGCGCACGAACGGGTTGTCGAGGGTGGTGCCGGTGGGGGCGATGCCGAAGTCGCGCAGCGCGAGGGTGGGCGTCTTCTTCGGGTTCGCCTCGTAGGTCTGCGCCTGCGCCGCGTACTGCGCGAGGTCGCGCACCTCGAGGAGCTCGCCGGTGCGCGCGTCGACGATGATGCGCGGTCGCACCGGAAGCGACATGGGCACCGCGGGAACGAACACCCAAGCCAGCCGCGCTTCGCCGTGGAGCGCCAGCACCACCAGGCGCGCGTCGCTCGCGCCGACCTTCACCGGCGAGTAGCGCGCGGCCACGTCGCTCGCGCGATCGGCGGTGACGAGCGGCACGGTGCTCGAGGGGAGGTTGCGCACCAGGCTGTCGACCACCACGCGGGCGCTGCCGTCCTTGGCGACGCGCACCACCGCGTCGGAGCCCACCACCGGCACGCCGCGGTGCAGCTGTCCGAAGTGCACCACCGACTCGCCGTCGCCGAAGTTGTCCACCGCGCCGGCGCGGAGCGTGAGGTTGTGCGCGTCGGCGACGAAGGCGTCGAGGTGCGCGCGTGCGGCAGCGCTGCGTTCGACGTTCGTCGTCAGCGGCGCCAGCGCCGCGGCATTCTTGCCGGCCACGAAGCGGCTACCTCCTCCGCTGAAGACCAGCGTTTCCCTCGGGCCCGCGAAGGACGAGGTGGCGAAGAGGAAGAGCGCGAGACCGGGAGCGAGGAAGGGGCGACGCATGGCCGCAGTTGTACGCCGTGGTCGGTGCACGCGCCAGACATACGACGTCGTATTTGAACCCCTCGATTGCGCCAAAGCATCGACCGGTACGCGCCTGTACCTGTCGGGAATGGTAGTCTTTTCCGCCCTCACTGGCTTCGTGCCGCGCCCCTGAAATTTTGACGCATCCGGATGCGGCGCCGAATGATGTTGCCAATCGATGCGGTCCCCCAGTACAGAGCGGGCTCACTTATTTGCGGCTCTGCCGACTCGGAAACGTGAACCCCGCCAGGCCCGAGAGGGAGCAACGGTAGCGCGGAAGGGTGTGGCAGGGCCACTTCCTATTTTGTGGTCCGAATGCCCAGATTCGCGGCGTTTCGTGCGCCCGCGGCGGCCTCCAACGGGGAAGCCTTTCGGCGAAAACGCGGCCCCCGCGCAAGTGCTCTGATACCCTCTTCGAGGTGCCGGAATGAAGTACCTCTACGGAGACTCAGCGCCGTTCCCCCTGGGAATCAACTTCCTCGCCACCCTCGAGGCGTTCATGACGTCTGCGACGCGGGCGGTGGAGCTCGAGCTGCGGGCCGGACGGCTCGTATCCGAGGCGGCCGACGTATCCCGCGCCCGGGTGAAGGAGCTGGAGGCCCTCGAGAGCTTTCACACCATCGTGATGCGCGCCATCGGCGACACCGCGGTGAAGGTGAACCAATCGGTGGCCCGCGACTACGCCAACAAGGTGGGTGAGTTCGCGGCGCGCTTCGTGGAAGAGCAAAAGCAGGCCACCGGCAACCAGAACGAGCGCGAAGGGGCCCACGCCCAGACCGAGAGCGCGCGCCTCCGCGGTGAGCTCTCGATGCAGCTCGAAGCCTTCTTCCGGGCCGCCGAGCTGCCGCAAGGGGGCTCCGAGCTCTCGATGCAGCTCAATGGCACCAGCTACGAGGCGGGCGGCGTGTACGCCACCTCGCACGGCATCGTCTCGGCGTTCACGCTCGACGTCTCCCGGGTGCCCGCCTGGGGCCACCCGCGCAAGGTGTCCGAGCTCGCCAGCAACCTGGATTTGCGGGTCGGCGTGAAGAAGAGCTGGATCAAGGGCACGGTCTCCACCGAGAACGTGCGCCTCGACGACTGGATCATCGGCGACCTCGAGTTCGACGAGCTCCGCACCACCATCTCGCTCCGTCGCAAGGCCGACCAGAAGGACGCGCTGGTCTTCAAGTTCACCTCGGCGGGCGGACAAACCATCGCGACCGTCGATCACCCGGGCGACCCCAACGCCGACGCGGTGCCCGGCGAGATGGATCCCTCGGACCTTCCGTCGGCGCTCGCCTTCGTGGCAGCGGTACGAGAGGCTGCCGGCGCGCTCTTGCCGCACAAGTCGCGCCTGGTGTTCGTGCGTCTCGACGGCACGGAGGTCACCCAGGGACCGGTCATTCCGGTGGTGCAGCGCCTGGTCGCGATGCTCGCCCCCACGGTACTCGAGATCGCCCAGCGGAGCCCCAGCGCCTACGAGCTCTCGCTCAAGCGCGAGTCGAACGACGGCCGCCGAGAGGAGCTCTATCTTCGGAAGGAGGAGCTCGCGAGCAAGCTGCAGCCGCTTCCCGCCGTGGGCCGCCACATCTTCGCGCCGCTCGGTCTCGAGAACTGGCTCCCCAGCGTCACCGCGGCGCCGCCTCCCGTGGCCCCCGTGGCCTCCGCGCTCCCCACGGTCATCATTCCGAAGTCGCCGCCCCCTATCGTGGCGCCCAGTGTCGAAATTACCCAGGAGTCGCCGCCTTCGGTGGCCCCCGCCTCTGGCGTCCCCAAAGCCTGAAGACCGGCCTTGCGCTGGCTCCGCCGTGGTCGTGCCTTTGGGCTTCCCCAATGGCCGAGGGTGGACTACAACGGAGCATAGGAGTTTTGCTCGCGGTTCGTCCGCGGCCTCTCTCCAAAAGTTTCGTTCACTGTAACCAGTGGACATCGTTCAAGTTATTCACCGCGGCAACGCGGTCTTTCGCCCACCCCTCCCCCTGACGATCCACCTGATGGTGGCCAAAAACACTCACTTCGCTTCTTCGAGCGGCGGCACCCCATGCGAATACGCTGGTGCCCTCAACGCCGTTCTGCGTGGTGAGCTCGTTCGCGTCGGGGGGGCCCAGCGTGGGCGGGAAGGTTCCAGTCGTAAATGGCCAAGAATCTGCTCGTCATCAGCGTCGATCTCCGGGAGACCCGTGTGGCTCTCATCGAAGACGGCATCATCGCAGAGCTCCACATCGAGCGTGGGGGCTCCAAATCCAGCACCGTCGGGAACGTCTATCTCGGCAAGGTAACGCGCGTTCTGCCGGGGCTGCAGGCGGCGTTCATCGACATCGGGCAGGAGCGCGCGGCGTTCCTCCACGTCGAAGACCTCATTCGCCCCAACGACTTCGAGGCCTACCTCGCGGGTGGTCGCAAGAGCGCCCACAACGAAGCCGGAGGCGGAAGCGCCACGGCGGCCGATGAAGGGGACGTCGAAGGCGACGACGAGCCGGTGCTGGGCGCGGTGCCGATTCCCGAGGCGCTCGCCTCCAGTCTCTCGCTTCCGGACGCCCCCAGCTCGGTGGTCGACGTGCCGGTACCGGCATCTTCGCGCGTGCTCGTGACCGGTGAGGGTAGCGCGCCCGAAGAGGTCGACGAAGAGCTCGAAGAGGCCCGCGCCGACGCGGAAGCCCGCGGCGACGTGGAGGAGTCCGACGAGGTCCCGGACAGCGACGACGACGAAGCCGACGAAGCCGACGAGAGCGACGACGCCGAAGAGGGCGACGACGACAGCGGGGACGACGTGGCCGATGGCGACGCTCCCGACAGCGACGAAGATTCCGACGACGAGGCCGAGGTCGAGGACGACGAAGAGGCCGACGCGGTTCCGCCGCTCGACGGCTCCGGCGACCTCGTGGGGACCGAAGGTGGGAGCGAAGCCGAGGGCACCGACTCCGACCGCGACCCCAAGAGCGACGACAACAACGACGGTGTCGACAACGAAGAGGACGACGAAGAAGACGCGGTGGTCGCCAAGACCGACGACGATCTCTTCGACCTCCCCGGCTTTACCGTGAGCGAGCCCGGTCAGCCGGTGCCCCGCGCGCCGGCCCCCAGCCGCGACCGCGAGGGCGGTGGTGGCCGCGGTCGAGGTCGTCGTCGTGGCCGTGGTCGCGATGGCGGCGGCAGCGGCGCCCGCGAAGGCGGCGGCGGCGGCAGCGGCGGTGGTGGTGGCCGCGGAGCCCGCGAAGGCGGTGGCGGTGGACGCTCCGGCGGTCGCGAGGGCCGCGAAGGCGGGCGTGACGCGCGTCGCAGCTCCGGCGATCGCGGTGGTCGCCGCTCCGGTCAGGCCACCGGCGTGATGCAAAACCGCATCTCCAAGTCCACGCCCATCCGCGAGGTGGTGCAAGAGGGCCAGGAGATCATCGTCCAGGTCTCGAAGGATCCCATCGGAACGAAGGGTGCACGATGCACCAGTCACGTTTCGCTCCCGGGTCGCTACGTGGTGTACCTCCCGACGGTCGACCATATCGGCATCTCCAAGCGCATCGGATCCGACAAGGAGCGGGCGCGGCTCCGCGAGACCATCGAGGGCATGAAGCCCCCGAGCGGCGGCCTCATCGTGCGCACCCTCGCCGAGGGCCTCACCAAGAAGCAGCTCAAGCAAGACGTGGGCTACCTGGTGCGCCTCTGGGGCGAGGTCGCCAAGAAGAAAGAGGGCGCGCGCGCCCCGGCGCTGCTCTCCAGCGAGCTCGACATCGTCCTCAAGGTGGCCCGCGATCTGTTCACCGACGAAGTGGACCAGGTGGTCATCGACGACCGCCACCAGTACGAACGCCTCATTCGCTTCGTGGAGATGTTCGCTCCCGACCGCGTGAAGGACGTGGAGCTCTACACCGGCAAGGAGCCGCTGTTCGACGCCTACGGCATCGAAGACGAGATCCAGCGCGCGCTCTCGCGCAAGGTGCCGCTGCCCTCCGGTGGCTACCTGATCATCGATCAGGCCGAGGCCCTCACCGCCATCGACGTCAACACCGGTCGCTTCGTGGGCAAGGGCTCCAAGGACATGGAGGAGACGATCCTCAAGACCAACCTGGAGGCGGTCAACGAGATCGCCTACCAGCTTCGCTTCCGCAACATCGGCGGGCTCATCATCCTCGACCTCATCGACATGGAAAAGTCGTCGAGCCGCGAGAAGGTGCGCCGCACGCTCGACGACCTTCTCCAGAAGGACAAGGCGAAGACCACGCTCAACCGCATCTCCGACCTCGGCCTCATCGAGATGACGCGCAAGCGCACCCGCGAGAGCCTCGGGCGCTTCTTGCACGAGCCCTGCTTCTACTGCGACGGCACCGGCCAGCTGCAGTCGAAGGAGACCATCGCCTTCGAGATCCTCCGAGAGATCCGCCGCAAGCACAAGGACCTGCCGGGCTACACCATCCAGGTGAGCGCCCACCCGGCGGTGGTCGATCTGCTCAGCGGTCCGGAGAAGGCCACCATCGCCGACGCCGAGAACCGCTACCTGCGGAAGATCGCCATCGTCCCGCGCAAGGACTACCATCTCGAGCAGTTCGACATTTCCGGGAGGTAGCCATGAGCGCTGACGACATGCGCGCCCACGAGCGCGTCACGATCAACAAAGAGTTCGAGTCGTTCGACGCCTTCATCCAGGAATACGTCACGAACATCTCGCGCACCGGCGTGTTCATCCGCGCGCAGCAGCCGCTGCCGGTGGGCACCAGCGTGAACCTCCGCTTCACGGTCATCATGGACGACATCGAGACCATCGAGGGCGTGGGCGAAGTGGTTCGCGTGGAGAAGGACGGCATGGGCGTCGTGTTCCGCGAGCTCTCGTCGTACTCCAAGGGCCTCATCGACCGGCTCCTGACCCGCTAGCCCCGCGGGCGCGGTGAATTCCGCGGCGGTAAGAACTTTTTGACCGAGCGGTCCGTCCAACGGAAGGACCGCTCTTCACTTCATGAGGTTTCCCATGCGCGCACCGCTTCTTTTGCTTCCGGTTCTCTTGGCTGCTTGTGACGGCAAGGAGAGTCCGCCCCCCAACGCGCCTCCGGCACCCAGCACCACGGTGGCCGCGGCCACGCCCAGCGCATCGGCGACGCCTGCTACGACCGCGGCGCCCGAAGGCACCCCGCCGGCCGCCAATGCCAACGCGAGCGCCAGCGACGGCGCCAACGTCTTTGCCTTCAAGATCTTCGGCAAGGCCAAGAGCGTCGACAAGAACGTGTTCCTGGGCCCCACCAGCCTGCGCGCGGCGCTCTCGATGGCGACCCTGGGCGCCAAGGGCGCCACCGCGAGCGAGTTGGTCTCGGCCCTCTCCGTGGAGAGCGAGCCCGGGAAGATCGCCGACGCGGCCAAGAAGGAGAACGGCGACTGGATCGGCGCCCGCGGCACCGGCGCCGAGCTCTACACGGCGAACCGCCTGTTCGGCGAGAAGACCTACCCGCTCAAGGCGGACTTCAACGCCAAAGCCGAGAGCGGCTTCGGCGCCAAGCTCGAGGCCGTCGACTTCCGCGGCAACCCCGAGGGCGCCCGCGGCACCGTGAACAAGTGGGTGGTCGACCAGACCAAGAACAAGATTCCCGATCTGCTGCCGAAGGGCAGCGTGACCAAGGACACCCGGCTCATCCTCGCCAACGCGGTGTACTTCAAGGCCAGCTGGGAGATGCCCTTCACCAAGGGGCTCACCAAAGACGAGGCCTTCTACCCCAAGGGCGACGCCGCCAACGCGCCGGCCGTCCCCACCATGCACCGTTACGGCACCATGCGCGCCAACGTGTTCCCCGGTGGCAAGGTCGCCGAGCTCCGCTACGGCAACACCGATCTCGCCATGGACATCGTGGTCCCCGACGACAAGAACGGCCTGGAAGCCCTGGAAGCCAACCTCGACGAGGGGAAGTTCCAGGAGTGGACCATGGGCCTCATGCCCAAGACCGTGAACCTCTCGCTCCCCAAGTTCACCTTCTCGTGGGGCGGCAGCGTGGCCGATTCGCTGAAGCAGCTGGGCGTGAAGACCGCGTTCGGGCCCGGCGCCGACTTCACCGGTATCGCCGACCCCAAGAGCCAGAAAGATGCACTCTACATCGACAACGTCTTCCACAAGTCGTTCGTCTCGGTCGACGAGTCGGGCACCGAGGCCGCCGCCGCCTCGGCCGTGGTCATGGGTGTGAAGTCTGCCATCGGCCCCGACCCCTCGGTCATCGAAGTGAAAGCCGACCATCCCTTCCTCTTCGTCATCCGCGACATCAAGAAGGGCCGCGTTCTCTTCATCGGCCACCTCCGCGATCCCAAGGCGAGCTGAGAAGCTGCGCTGCGAAGAGCGCACGATCTCTCGTAGATCCTTCGCACCCGGCGGCCGTCCACACGGCATGCGTACGCTCTTCCTCGCCGCTTCCGTTCTCACCCTCGCGTGCGGTGGTGCCGAGCGCACACCGCTAGCGCCGGCAAGCCCGGAGGTCGCACCGCCGGCCGCGCCCTCCGCACTTCTTCCGTCGCCGGTCGCGGCAGCACCGACCGGCGTGCCCCAGGAAGTGCCCGTTCCCCCCGCCGCTCCCGCCGCTCCAACCGCCGTGCGCGGCTCGGTGGAGGCCGCCAACGGCTTTGCCTTCCGCATGTTCGCGCGGGCGCGCAAGAGCGACAGCGCCAACGTCTTCGTGGGGCCGGCCAGCCTGCGGACGGTGCTCGCCATGACGGCGCTGGGCGCCAAAGCGACGACCATGAGCGAGCTCTCCGCGACGCTGGGATTGAACGACGATCCGGCGAAGATTGCCGAGGACGCCCGCGAGGAGGACGCCGCCCTCGTACGCGCGCGGGGCAAGGGCGCACAGCTCTTCTCCGCCAACCGTCTCTTCGGCGCGAAGGCGTTCCATACGTTGCCGACCTTCAACGCTCTGGCAGGCCGCGGCTTCGGCGCCGACCTCGAGCTCCTCGACTTCGGCGAATCCGAGAAGGCCCGGGGCACGGTGAATCGCTGGGTCAGCGAGCACACCGCGAGCAAGATTCCCACGCTCCTGCCGGAGGGGAGCGTCGACGGCGACACGCGCATGGTGCTGGCCAACGCGATGTACTTCAAGGGCACCTGGGCCGCGAAGTTCAAGCCCGCGCTCACCCGCGCCGACCCGTTCTACGGTGATTCGGCGGCTTCGCCGGCGATGGTGCCCACCATGCATCGCAAGGGGGCGATGACGGCCGGTGCGTTCCCCGGCGGCAAGATCCTGGAGCTTCCCTACGACCGCACGGACCTCGCTATGGACATCGTGCTGCCCGACGACAAGAAGGGCCTCGAGGCTCTGGAAGCGAACCTCGACGCGGCGGTGTTCACCCAGTGGACGAGGTACCTCAGCGGCATGACCGTCGACCTATCGCTCCCCAAATTCAAGATGGACTGGGGCGGCCCGGTGAGCCGCGATCTCCAGGCGCTCGGCATCCACGCCGCGTTCTCGTCACGCGAAGCGCCGATTGCCGATTTCACCGGAATCGCTCCGCCCAACCCCGCCGGCCCGCTCTTCATCTCCGGCGTGTTTCACCGGGCCTTCGTGTCCATCGACGAGGCGGGCACCGAGGCCGCCGCTGCGTCTGCGGTGGTCACGACCATGATCACCTCCGTCGAGCCCGTGCCGCAAACCATGGTGTTCAAGGCCGACCATCCGTTCTTGTTCATCATCCGCGACACCAAGAAGGGGCGCATCCTCTTCATGGGCCACTATCGCGACCCCAGGGTCTGAGCCAAGCGCTCAGTCGTGGCGGACGACGAGGGTCACGAGCGCTGCTGCGTCGGCGCCCTGTACCGAGATACGTGTACTGTCCCCGATCTGTAGCTCGCCGCTGCCGCGCACCCGGGCGGTCCAGGCGCCCTGCGCTGCGTCGAGACAGGGATCGCCCGCGCACGCCGAGAGGGGCGCGCCGTTCCAGCGCACCTGGGCCGCGCCGTCGACCTGGGCGGCGCTGCTCTTGAGTGCGTACGACGGCCCGCCGTCCTCGGTGAACGCGCCGTCCTTGCCCAGGAACACGTAGACGATGCGGGCCTTCTCGCGCTCGCCGTCGCTGGTGGTCTCGACGTTCGCCGGGAAGGTGGGCACGATGGCGCCCTCGCCGGCGAAGACCGGGATGTCGCCCAGCGCCGCGCCCACCGTGATGCGGGGCCCCGCCACCGAAGCGCCGCCGTCCCAGGGGAAGAAGCGGCCCTGAGGGAGCTCCACCGGACGCGACGTCGCGCCCTGGGCAACCACCGGCGCCACCACGATGCGCGGACCCACGAGCACCTGATCGGAGATGCCCCACAGCCGCGTCTCGTCGGGCGAGCCCATGGCCAGGTGCCGCCATATGGGCACGCCGGTGGCCGCGGCTTCCTTGGCCAGGCCGCGCAGGTACGGCACCAGGGCCATGTGCAGCTTGGCGTAGCGCGTCCAGTGCACGAGCGTCTCTTCGTCGCGGTCGAAGGCCCAGCTCACCTTGGGGGCGGTGGTGTGGTGCGTACGCATCACCGGCGACCAGGCGCCGAGCTCGGTCCAGCGGAAGAAGAGCTCCTTGGTGGTGGGGGCGACGCCGGTGGTCTGGTAGCCGCCGATGTCGTGGCCGTAGGTCGAAACGCCGGAGAGGCCCACGCCGAGACCGATGGGAATCACCGTGGGCAGGCCGTCGTCGAGGCCGAAGTCGGTCGCCTGATCGCCGCCCCAGAACACGTCGGTGAGCTGCGGCGTGCCGAACCAGCCGGAGCGCACGAACGACACGCGCCGCTGGCCGTCGCCCATGGTGTCGATGGCCTTGCGTTGGGTTGCTTGCCAGAGCACCGGGTACCGGTTGTGGACGTCCGCCGGGTCGCCGTTCGCGAGCTTGGCGTCGGTGGGCAGCCACTCGCCGTAGTCGCCCATGAAGCCGTCGGCGCCCAGGCGAAAGGCAGCCTGCATCTTGCCCACCGCCCAGTCCACGGCCTTGGGGTTGGTGAGGTCGAGGAGCGAGCTCTCTTCCAATGACGGTCCCGCGAACACGTAGGGCGCGCCGGCCTGCGTGTGAATGACGTAGCCCTCCCGAAGAGCCTCGTCCCAGACACGGCTGCCCTTCACCAGGAAGGGTGCAAAATACACGTGCCACGCGAAGCCGGCGGCGTGGAGCTCGGTGGCCACCGCCTCGAAGTCCGGATAGAGCTCGCGGTCCACGTCCCACTCTTCTTTCAGCTTGTAGCCGTCGGGCACCGCCGGGTTGGGGCCGCCGCCGCGCCAGTCCTCGGTCCAGATGACGGAGGAAGGGATGTGCCTTTCGCGCAGCAGCTTGGCCACCCGGCGCACCTCGGCGGAGCCCATGATGGCGTCGTTCCACGGCGCGAAGGCCACCGGCGGCGGCACGCGGGACCGGCCGAAGTGGGCGGTCTTTCGCACCAGCGCCTCGGTGGGCGTGGGGCCGTCGAAGAAGTGCACCTTGGTGGGCAGCTCCAGCTGCATGCGCACCACGTCTTGCCGCTCGCTGCACATGGCGAACACGTTGCGCGCGTTCGACTCCACCACCGCCATGTAGCCGCGGCGCGAGACGAACTCGGGCATGGGCATGTGCGAGCCGTGGCGCCGCCCCACCAGGAACCAGGCGCCGCTGGGATCGTCGGTGGTCAGATCCTTCTTGATGCCGGGCTCGGACGTCCAGGTGGGGATGCTCTCGCCCCGGGCCTGGGTGCCCCACGACTGCCATCCGAAGCCCAGAAAGCGGTCTTCGTCGGTGCAACGAAAGCCCCAGGAAAAGCGCGTGCGATCGTCGGCCGCCGTGATGCTCACCACCAGGTGCGCGTCGTCGTCGCCGCGCGACAGCTGCAGCGAGGCCAGGGTGTGATCGTCGTCGTCTTGGAGGTCGATCTTGTCGGCGCCCACCACGTGCGCCTTCTTCACCACCGCCCACGGCGCGCGCGGGGTGTCGTCGATGCGGAAGGCACCGAACTTCATGGTGCGTGCAGTGTCGACGCCGCGCACCGCGAAGCCAGTCATGGGCGGGTTCTCTTCGTTGGAAGCGAAGCCCTGTCCGGTGGCGTCGGAGGGGCCGATGCCCTCGACGAGGAGCCGTCCGTTCTGGCCGGTGATGTTCAGGGTCGCGCTGTCGGGGTCGAGCCGCGCGCCGAAGCTACCCACCCGCAGGTCCACCGGTGACGTGCTGGAGCACGCATTCGAACCCACCACCACGCCGGCCGCGAACAACACTCCCACGGTACGAAAGCGCATCTATCCGGCATAGCACGAAGCCGGGGCCCCGCGCTCGGGGTAGGCTGGGGCCGCGATGAGCATGACGGGCCGCTTTCAACGGGTCACCGATACCGAGATCGACGCGCTTCTGGCGGCCCCCGAGGGCATCGTGGACTTCCTTCTGGGGGACGACGTCCGCCCCGATCTGGACATCGAGAAGTCGTGGCACGCCATTCACTTCTTTCTCAACGGCGATGCCTGGGAAGGCCGTGCGCCCCTCGACTTCATCGTTCGGGGTGGGACGGACATCGGCACCGAGGAGGTGGTCTACGGACCGGCGCGGGCGTTTCGGAGCGACGAAGTGCGCGCCATCTGGCGTGCCCTCGAGCCCATCGAGGTTTCGCAGGTCCGGGGTGCCTACGATGCCGCGCGTATGCGCGAGCTGGAGATATACCCGGACGGTTGGGTCTCCGCAGAGGTCGACCATCTCGACGACTACTTCATGCCGTACTTCGTGGAGCTGCGGACGTTCCTCGCGGAAACCACCAGCCGCGGGCAAGGGATGATCGCGTACCTCGCGTGACGATGCAGGACGCGGCTCGTAGAGCGGGCTCGGGCTCGGCATCGTGCATGTATCGCTGCACTGGGGCCACGAAGATGAGCTCTACCGTGCGTGGGGTGCGCTTTGCCGAGCGCCTTCCCGAGCGCCACGCTTTGGCGTTCAACGCCAGGACACTCCTTGAATCTTTCGGCGTAGTTGTCGTCCCACCGCCATGCGTTCTTCCTTGTTCCTTCTCGCGACCTCGCTCGCGGCTTGCTCAACTTCGGTGGTCCCTTCCCCCTCCGCCGAGGGCACGCCCGATGCGTCGACGCATGCGCCTTCCTGTAGCGCCGAGACGAAGACGTGGAGTGAGCCAGCCGACGTATCGAACGGCACCGTCGTCGAGTTGGCCTGGGCCGGCCAACGCCTCGGGATCGCGTACCGTTCGGTGGGCTCCGACCTCGTGGTCCAAGAGCAGCGCGAAGGCGAAGAGCCGTCGCAGGTGCGCCTGGTGCACCTCGCCCCGGTCGACGGTCGACAGCTGGCCATGGCGAGCACCCTCACCCACTTCGGGGTCGCTTTCACGTCGGGCGCTGGTCCCGCGCGAGTTGAGCTTCGCAGCGTGGATGCCGAAGCGGGCACGGCGAGCTCCAACGGGACGGCTTCCAGCGCAGTGGACCGCTCCGGCGGTGGCGCGCCCTCCACCAGTTCGCCGGTCGCGTTCGGTCTCGGCGATCGCTTCTTCGCCGGTTGGGACGACCGACGCTATGCCGAACCTCGGTCCGGCGGAGGCAACCTCTTCGGATGGGAAGGCTTCTATGGAAACCTGACGCAAGTGGGTCAACGTTTCCCGGCCGACGACTTTCAGGTGGTCCAGTCGACCGGGAGCAGCCTGGCTCAGGTTGAGCGTGCTGCAGCGGGCGTCGTCGTCGGCGACCGGATGGCCATCGCGTGGCTTGGCAATAGCCCGAAAGGTAGCGGGCTCTTTCTGCGCATTGGTCCCTTCGACGCCTGGCGACCGGAGTACACGGGAGTCGTCTCGCTTTCGCCGATCGCGGAAACCCGTCGCGCGTTTGGAGTTCGCGCAGCGGTGCTCGGTGGAGACGTCGTCGTCGCCTATGTGGACGGCGCCCGTAGCCCCGCAGACGGCGATTTCGTCCGCCTGGTTCGGGTGACCCTCGGCGGTAAGATGGTCGGCGTGCCGACCGCTGCAACGGTGCCCGCGGGCCACCACGTTCTTGGCATGGACCTCCAGGCCGATGGTGACAGGCTCGTGCTCGCGTATGTGAGCTCCAGCGATGCGGCGGCCAACGTCAACGTCGCTCAGGTCGATTCCGCCCTCGGGCTCTCACCGCTCGGAGACCAGGACCTCTCGGCTACCTCTGGAACGTCGTTCTCGGGTGCAGCACTGCGCGTCTCCGCCGGCATGGTGCAGGTGGCGACCGTCGGCCAGGTGGAGCGTCAGCCAGGGGCGCCGGATTCCACTGCCGTCGCGACCCGCGTCAGCGTGAGCCGCATCTGCTTGGGGGGAGGGCGATGAGCGCCCCCGTTTGCAGCCGGAGGCCTTGGTTGCCGCTCGTCGGCCTCGCCCTGTGGGGATGTAGTGCAGCGGAGAGCGCACCGCCGTCGGCCCAGCCGGCCGCGTCATCCTCCGACGCTGCGCCTTCGGAGGATGCAGCATCGTCAGCCGCTGACGCTGGCGTCGCGGCCCCCGGCGCGATCTTGAACACGTTCGGGAAGGCTGGCTCCTGTGCCGAATCGTGTGCCCAGTACGGCTTCGCTTGCACCGACACCTGCACGCTGGGAAACGGGGCGAAGGTCATCGGCACCGCCGAGTACTCCACCAGGCCGCCGTACGATCTCGGCTCCTGCACCGAGGACGTGCCGCCGGAGAAGGATGGTTTGCGCCTCCAACAGACCACCTGCTGCTGCACCGCGCCGGTCGTGGAGCGGGTCGTGGGAGCTCTTCCTCCACAAAGCTGCCGACAGATATGCGCGACTCGCGGTCTGCGCTGCGACCCCAAGGCATGGAAGACCTATCCGCAATCCGATGCGGTCGGCGAGAGCACGTACCGCTGCTCCGGAGATCGCATCGCGCCCTTGGAATCGTGCGACGCCGCCCCGCCGTCGACGCTCCCCGGGTCGTCGAGCTGCTCGCTGCGCTCGTACTACTGCTCGTGCCTCCTCTGACTTCTCGAGAATCCCCGCCTCCCTCCGACCCATGCGAGTCGACGACTCGCGAATACCAATAGGGCGTGACCCAGTGACATTTGAACGCGCTTCTTTCTCCACCCGAGCTCTCTTCGCTTCCCTGCTCGGAGCGGGGCTGCTCCTTCCACTCAACCACTGCAGCTCTACCGACGGTGCTAGCTCCTCTGGCGAGGCGGGCTCCTCGAATGGAGGTTCGTCGAGCGGGGGTTCGTCGAGCGGGGGTTCGTCGAGCGGGGGTTCGTCGAGCGGGGGTTCATCGAGCGGGGGGCCCGCAACGTGCAGCGACGGAGCTCGCAACGGCGACGAGGCGGACGTCGACTGCGGAGGCTCCTGCGCTGCGAAGTGTGTTGTGGGCAAGGTGTGTGTGAAGGACGGAGACTGTTCGACGGGCAACTGCGCCACCAATCGATGCGCGGCGCCTGTGCTTGCCGAGGTGAGCGCAGGCGAGCGGTACACGTGCGCGCGTTCCTCCGATGGTCGGGTGAAATGCTGGGGTAGAAACAGCAGCGGTCAGCTGGGCAACGGAACGCAGGGGGATGCCACCAATACCTCGGTACCAGGGGCACCCATCGACTTCGGCGCTGGTCGTTCCGCGCTCTCGGTGGTCGCCGGACCGTCTGGGGCGTGCGCCATCCTGGACGACCGTTCTCTCAAGTGCTGGGGGCAGCTCTTCGGAGGGGCGGTGGTCAACGCCCCTGGTGCTGCGGTGAATCTGGGCGCCGGCCGTACCGCGCTCGCGGTGGCGGTCGCTTCTCACGTGTGCGCCATTCTGGACGATCGATCGGTCAAGTGCTGGGGAAACAACAGCCGGGGGCAGCTGGGCGATGGCACGACCACCTCGACCACCGCGCCGGGCGCCGCTGTGAATCTGGGCGTCGGGCGCACTGTACTGGCCATCAGCGTAGGCACAAGTAGCTCGCATACCTGCGCGATCCTCGACGACCGCTCGCTCAAGTGCTGGGGATACAACGCGGCAGGCCAGCTCGGAAACGGAAACATCGGCGCAGAAACCTCCACGACCGCGCCGGGCGCCCCCGTGAACCTCGGCGCCGGTCGCACTGCATTCTCGCTTGCGATGGGGGTCTCTCACACCTGCGTGACCCTCGACGATAAGAGCGTCCACTGCTGGGGAGGGAACTACCGGGGACAGGTGGGCAACGGTGCCATCGCTCCGGGGGTCGCGTCTGCTGGAGCTTCCGTGAACCTCGGCGCGGGCCGCACGGGGCTCGCTGTGCTGGCCGGCGACTCGCATTCCTGCGCGTTGCTGGACGATCGCTCGCTCAAGTGCTGGGGCTGGAACGAGTTCGGGCAGCTCGGCAACGGCGTTCCCTTTTCCGACGTGACCGTGCCCGGCTCTCCCATCGCGCTCGGCGCCGGCCGCACCGTCCTGAGTGCGAGCGCCGGGAGGTTTCACACCTGCGCGATCCTCGACGACCGCTCCCTCAAGTGCTGGGGCTCGGGGCAGTTCGGCGAGCTCGGTATCGCGAGCCTGGCGGGGACCGTGCACGTCGACTTGCCGCCAAGCACGCCCGTGAACGTAGGATTCTGACGGGCGCTCAGGGCGCGCGGCGGACGGTGGCGAAGCGCTCACGCCAGGTGGCCATGTTCGGCTGGATGGCCTTGGCGATGGCTGTTGCGTAGGCTTGTGCGCCCGGGTGGTTGGGGTGGCCCATGGACGCGCGCTCGCACTTGAGCATGTCGAGGCCGGACGGAGCGGCGGCGCCCGGGATCACCGGCCGACCGACGCTGCGGTCCAGGACCCCAGCCTGGTGGCACGAGGCGGTGCGCGCGGTGATGACGTCGTCCTGATCGTTCGCCACCGCGCCGGTTGGTACCAGCCACAGCCAGCTCGAAGGCGCCGCGTAGGCGTTCTTCGGCTCGTACGGCAGAGGCGCGAAGGTGGCCATCGAGGGCACCCCCGCCTGGGTGCTCGCGGTGGCGGCGGCGTTGGTGAGCGCGGCGCTCGACGCGCTGTAGAACGCTTCGGAGCTCTCGGAGAGCTTGGTGCGCAGAGCGCTCGTTCCACCGATGGCCGCCGCGATTGCGACCACCGCCGCGACCGGATCCGGAGGGATGCCCAAAAGGGGCGTGACGAGGGCGGCGGTGCCCACCGCCGAAGCAACCAGCACCGGCAGCGCCGTGAGGTCGGAGAGCTGCGAGACGATGGGGTAGTAGCCGGTGACCACGATGCGCGCCGCGGGATACAGCGCATGAATGCGCGTCAGTACCTCGGTCATGGGCGCGCACTTGGTCTGCGCCATGGCGCGGATGGCGCTCGGCGTGCTCTTGGGATTCAGGATCGACATGACGCCCACGTCGTTGATGCAGCCGTCGACCAGCACCAGATCCACCTCGTTTCGCTTCACCGCCGGAGCTGCGCCCTGAACGTTGAGCTGATGGAAGATGGTGGGAAACGAATTCGGTATCTCGCCCGGCGTGACCAGCGCGTTCTGGTCGAACCCCAACGACTCCTGCTGGCCGATGCCGGGCAGCGCGCCGGTCGTGCCCCGGAGAATGGCCCCCGAGTGCGCGAAGGAGGTGAGCTCCACCTCGACGTTCAGCGCGGTGCGGATGCCGTCGCGGGTGAGCGTCGTGAACTTTGCGCTGTCGGCGAGGCCCTGGCCCCACATGATGGAGTCGCCGATGGCGACCATGCGGAAGGGGGAAGTCCGGAGCGAGAGGCTGGGGGAGTCGGCGCTGCGGAAGATGTTCTTTGCAGGGCCTGCGGTATACAACGTCCGAACCGCGTACACGTGCGTTCCGGCCATGGGCGGCGCGTCGTCGATGAACGTGGCCGCGGCGCTGGTGGTGCGCACCAGGGCGGCGCCGTCGCGAAGGAGCTCCACTCCGGTGACCCACTTGGGGAGCGACCAGGCGATGCGCACGATGCGCTTCTTCGCATCGGTGAGGGTGACGCTGAGATCGCGCGGGGCCTCGAGCGAAGGGGTGATGCCGGTCTTCTTCTGCGAGCGCTCGAGCACGACGGGTCCTGGTTGCAGCACCACCGTGTTCTTCAGCGTACCGGCGCTGCCCGGCGCCGGCGTGACGGGGCCCACGCGCGTCGGACCCGATGGTTGCTGCAATGCCTCCACGAAGTATGCCGCGCTCTGTCCGGGCGTGCGGGTTTCGTCGAGGAACGACAGCGGCGACCCAGCGGCGACCTCGGTCACGAACGCATCGTCACGGTACACGCGGTAGTGCGTCGCGCCTTCGCGTCCTTGCCACGCCAGGCGGATGCGGGTCGGGTCCACCGCCTCGACCTTGAGCTCGGCGAAGGTCCACACGGCCGGCGGCGTGGGTAGCACGCGCGGGGGTGCGCGCTGTACGGAACCGGGCGCGATGGGGGTGACCTTGAGGGGCGGCGTGAGCGGGCCCCCACCCGGCGGGACCGTCGGCGGACCGCCGGGACCCGGCGGGAGCTGCGCGTTCGCGGCAGCAGCCACGGTAGTTGCGGCCAGGAGGAACGCGGCCCCGCGAGAGCGCTTGAGAGTCGTCATGCGGCGCCAGCTGCAGCTCGCATGCCGCCCCCGTTTCTCGGCATTTTCCCGCGAGCCCTGCCCCGCTGCGCGGTCCTTGCTCAATCTGCCGCGGGCCTCTGCGCAACAGTGGCTCAGGCGCGCGAGTGAAGTAGCATCCGCCGCGATGGGTGCCTTCTTCAGCAATGTTCAGGTGCGTACGGACCGCGTTGGCTTCGAGAAGATCGTCGCTGGGTTGCGGGCCGACGCGGCGTCTCGCGACATGTCCGAGGTGGACGAGGCCGGCGATCCCGATCGCACCGTGCTCGTCGTTCCGCCCGGTGCCGGCGGGTTCGTCTCGGTCTACGACGAGGGCACCGAATCACAGGACGCGCGAGTGCTCGATGCATTGGGCGCGCTGGTGTCGCGGGCCGCCGAAGGCTCGGCGTTCACGGTGCTGGTCCACGACAGCGACGTGCTCGCGCTGACTCTCTTCGCGAGCGGCGAGGTGGTCGACCGCTACGACTCGAACCCCGGGTACTTCGGCAAGAAGCGGAAGA